>Ga0067045_1001942_pt1 | contig 38655 bp, 41 predicted proteins | sample TerdegcTABiofilm_FD_59184 | JGI IMG/M metagenome (GOLD analysis project Ga0067045, IMG submission 59184) | Combined Assembly of (Gp0054472, Gp0054536) Wastewater bioreactor microbial communities from Singapore -Terephthalate degrading... | reverse complement strand
GTCCTCAACTGAGAAGCTGCCCTCTCTTGTTGCCATCGGGTTCTTAGCCTCCTCTTCCTTTGATATACGCCGGTTTGGTTCGCATAGTGTAGATAAAACACTTTCGGATACCTCTTAATATAAAAAATCCCAGATCATCGCAAATTCCATAGTAGTATTTTTATTTAACTTTGATAGGACATAACGAATCTATCCGGTCACGATTGTTAATGGAGGATTTCGGTCCACAAGTTTGAAATGCAATCACTTGGGTAAGGCCACTGAATTCATGATCAACCGGATACGCAAGAGCTTTGCCCTGGCAAAAGAGTGCAAACACGGAGGAAAAGTGCATGAAGCCTCCAGCCTCCTGGGAGCGGAGCCTTTGGACTTCTCAGCCAACATCAACCCACTGGGATCGCCGCCACTGGATGATTTGGTTTTGAAAGAGCTGAAAAAAATAGGTCACTATCCTGACAACACCTATCGGCTCTTTCGTCGCGCGGCGGCAGATTTTGTGGAAGTTGGGCCGGAGCATATCGTTCCTGGGAATGGCTCCTCAGAGCTCATAAGGCTCTTCGCAGAGGTCTGTTTGGAGGAAGGAGACCTGGCTTTGATCCCATTCCCCACATTTGGCGAGTATGAAAACCAGTCGCTCCTTGCCGGAGGAGCTGTAAAAAAGACAGAGATTGGCAAGGACGGGATGCCCGTCCTTTGTGAGTCGGATTTGAACCAAGCAAAGGCCCTCTTCCTATGCAATCCAAACAATCCCACAGGAAAGCTGCTTTCCAGGGAGATGGTGCTCGATTTAGCCCAGAGATGCGAGCAAAAAGGGGTGTTCTTCCTCGTCGACGAGGCATTCATCGAGCTTGCCGATCCAGGGCAGAGCGTGGCAAGCATCGCTCCCAGCATGAACTATTTATTCGTCATGAGATCCCTGACGAAGTCCTTCGGAGTGCCTGGCCTTCGGCTGGGCTTTGGGGTGACGAATGCTGCGCTGGCCAAGATCATGAACCTGGCCAGGGTACCATGGTCTGTCAGCTCGATTGCTGCCGCCGCAGGAGTATATCTATTGGGCTGCAAAGAGCATCTGCACAGGTCTCGGGAGCTCATAGGAGAGGAGAGGGCCTTCCTGATCGCTGCACTGCAATCACTGGGCCTGGAGCCACTGCCAAGCAGCGTCAACTTCATCTTAGTGAACATCGAGCGCTCAGGCTTGAGCTCAGAGAGGCTCGCTGAGCGCACTATGGCATGCGGCGTACTTGTGAGGGACTGCCAGTCCTTCGGCCTGGGCAAGAGCTACATAAGGGTGGCAGTGAGAGGCAGAGAAGAGAACAAGCAGCTCGTCGCAGCCCTTGAGAAGGCCCTGAAATGCAGAGATTGAACTGTGAGAACTTCCCCTGCCACTTCCCAGGACAGGACTGCTCACTATGCTTTTGTCCCTTTTACCCTTGCCGTGATCCCAGAACAGGGGGGCAGGAGAGGGATGGGTCTTGGTCATGCGAGTCATGTCTCGTCGTTCACCGTCCGGACGTGGCCGCACAGATCTTGGATGCGCTGATGAAGGGCGAACCAATGGCCCTGGTTTGGAAGAGGCTGGTGCAGCTGCTATGATCCAGGAGGGTCTGGCGGTTTTACTTATTGCAACTGCCTTCGATATCCTCATCGGCGAGCCGCCTGCCAGGATCCATCCAGTGGTCTGGATCGGCAGGCTGATCGCATTCCTGCGCAGCCGTGCAAGGCCTACCAGGCTTCAGGGCATAGCTCTCGCATTCACTGTATTGCTTTGCACAGTCCTCACAGGCCACTTTCTGGTGAGCCTGACATCATCAGTCCCTCTTCTGCCCCTGCTGATCTCTGCCTTCCTCCTGAAATCCACCTTCGCGATTCGCTGTCTTCTGCAGACTTCTGCAGATATCGGCAGGATGATCGACCAGGATATCGATGCTGCCAAGAGCATGCTGCCAGCTCTTGTAGGCCGCGAGACCTCCACTCTGTCGCGCGCCCAGGCTGTATCCGCGGTGATAGAGTCGCTCTCGGAAAATTATGTGGACTCGATACTCTCGCCTATCTTCTACTACCTTCTCTTCGAGCCCATAGGCCTGGGCCTTGAGGCAGCACTTGCCTTCAAGGCAATAAGCACCATGGACTCCATGCTCGGATACAAGACCCGTGAATTGAGGGATCTGGGGTTCGCCGGTGCGAGGCTGGACGACCTTGCCAACTTCATACCAGCGCGCCTGAGCCCTCTCTTGATGGCGTTGGCGAGGCCAAAAAGGGCAGGCGCGAGCCTTCAGGCAGCACTCAAATATCACAGCGCCACGCCAAGCCCCAACTCCGGCTGGCCCATGGCAGCCTGCGCAGGAGCCTTGGGCATCCGCCTGGAGAAGCCCGGATACTATGTGCTGCTGGATGGCGGAGAGGTGCCCCAGACATCTGATATACCCAGGGCATTGGGATTCATGCAAGGCACAATAGCCTTAACCCTGGCAGCATCGTTCTTGATTCTGCTCCTTTGACGGTTGCCGCTCGAGCCCTTGCATAATGTTTATCCGATACTAGTTACGAGGAAAGATAAATGGAGACCATGGGAGATCTGCTGGAGAAGGTTCGGGAGTTTGCCTATCATAGCTACACAAAGGAAGAGGCCAAGAGGCTATTTGGCTGGGATGTGAAGGAGATCAAGGCCACGAGCGGAGAGAATGATGAATCCCATGTAGTAGTATCATTTGAGAATGGATACCTATTATACATCAGTTACTTCCTCAACCTGGACCCCACCGAGACTGAGGACACATGCGAGTTCACCCTCGGGATGAGGACCGACCTGCGATCTCGCATAAAGTACGAGGTCCATTATGCAAGTTACATCCACGGCCAGGGCTATTTGAGGCTCAGAGTTGCAGAGGCAAAGAACCGAATGCTCCAAAAGATGCTGGAGGAGTTTTATGCGCCGGCCTTAAAGAGCATCTACAAGCCCATCATCATCAACTTCAAGGGCTTTTATGGCAGGGATTACTTCGGCGTCGAGGCGGACCAGGCCCATGGAGAGATCCACTACTCCCCAGTTCGTTACAGGAGCGAGCATAAGGCCTCCAGGATCTGGGACGTGATAGCCCGCTTCAATGAGCTGGATGCGCTCCTCAAGGAGCCGCAGATAAGACATGCCCTTGCCGAGGTGGATTTGCAGTTGAGCTTCTTGCCCTCTATTGTGGGATCGGATCTTTAGGTGCGCTGAAAAACCTCCAACTCTTCCTGGGCCTTGCAGGTCTGGTCGGTGTATGCCTTGCATTCGGCCAGGGCTTTGATGAAATGGCCCTGGTATCCCAGGAGCTCTGCTTGACGCTCCAGCAGGGTCGCCATCTCCTCCGCACGTGTATGATCCTCCTGGGCCAGGAAGAGTGCGACCAGGTCATGGTAGACGGCGATGACGTCACATGCGGCGCCCAAATGCTGAAAGGACGTCAGTGCCTGCTGCAGCCTTGCTAAAGAGTCGCGATAGTCCTTCTTCTCCATTGCCAGCCTTCCTAAATGCTCCAGGCATCTTGCCACTTCTAGGGAGTTGGAGAGCCTCCTTGCCTGAGCCAATGCTTTGGTATGAAAATGGTTCTCGCAAAGGTCCATTTTCATCCACATGGGTGACCTTGGGTCATGGGTGTTTTTTTCGTAGCATCTCTCAGCCTCACGATAGCGTTTATCGGCTTGATGTAGCTCCCCTTGTGCTCTAAAGAGCTGGATCTTCAGTGGCATAAAGTCGGTGCGAAAGATCAGAGTCTCTGCCAACGAGAGATAGAACTTGGCCTCGATGCCATTGCCCACGCGTAGTTTGAATCGGCCCATCGCAAGGTAGCCTTCACATAGATCGGGCATGGCACCAAGGGCCTCAAGCACTTTCAAGGCCTCGCTCAAGAGCTCTTCCGCCTCGGCTAGCTGGCCGCTCATCTCGAGTACGATCCCCAAGTTCATCTTCGCCAGAGCAATGCACGGCACTGCATCAAGATTTTGAAATATCCTCAAGCTCTGCTCGAAGGCATGAGCTGCCTGGACAAGATCGCCCCGATCTTTGTGAACCAGAGCTATGTTGAAGATGGTCTGGGCCTGGCAGTAGACATCGCCCGTTTGCTCGAAGAGAGCCAGGCTCTCATTATAGCTGGTGAGTGCCAAGTTCCACTCAAACCTGTCAGCATAGCAGCCCCCAATTGCCCCCAGCACCTCAGCCTGCCCAGAGAGGTCGCCACTTGCCACCAGCTCCTGGAGTTGTTTCTTGTGATCACTAACGGATGCAAGTGTTTCGCCCTGGCTGGCCTTGACCATATCGATGTTGGCCTGCATCTCAGCGACGCCCTGGACATCTCCCAGACGCTCGAGAATTCCCTTGCCTCTTCTGAAGTGCTCCAGGGCCAATGAGCGCTCTCCTCTTCGATAATAAAAGTTTCCGAGATTGCCAAGGACGCTGGCCGCGCCGGTGGGATCTTCCAGTCTCTCGAAGATGTCGAGGCTCCTTTGATAGCATTCCAATGCTCGTGACCAGTCTCCCCTTTTTGTAGCAAATGCTGGCGATATTGCTCACGACAGATGCCTCGCTCATCGAGTCGCCCGACTGCTCAAAGCTCGTCAGGCTGCCATTGTAGTACTCAAGGGCGGCGGTCCAATCTCCTCGACGATAGCATATATTTCCAAGGTTGTTCAGGGCGACGGCCATGCTATATGTGTCCCCAAGCCGCTCCAAGATCTCCAGGCTCTCCTTGTAGCTATGTTGGGCACCGTCCCAGTCGCCTAGCTCAGAGCGAAGATTGCCCTGGCTGCACAGCACAGTTGCCACAGCCTCTGGGTCCCCAAGCGAGCGCACGAATGCCAGGACATCATCGCATCGATGAATCGCCTCCTGCCAGCGACCCAGGCGGCAGCATACGCCCAGCATCCCTCCTAGGGCTGAGATCGCGCCCCTCGAATCCTCACGCTCCTTTTGCAATGCCAGACATTGGCCGAAGAGCTGCAAAGCCCCCTCTAAATTACCCGATTCGGCCATCAAGCTCGCCAGGCCCATGAGAGAATTGCACTCCCCCTCCACGTCCCCGAGCTCCCTAAAGCCCGCCAAGCTCTGCCTGTATTGCTCCTCAGCCCTATCCCTTTGGCCCAACCGATGGTAGACGCTGGCCAGGTTGCCAAGAGCGATGGCCACTCCGTGTCTGTCGCCCAGGGTGCGCCTGGCATCCAGGCTGAGTGAATAGTGCTTTGTGGCCTGCAGACTGTCGCCCATATCCGCATAGAGGTTTCCCAAATTATTCTGCACAGCAGAGACGCCACAGTCGTCTCCCAGTTCCTCAAAGGCCTCGATGGCAGCCTTAAAATGAGTGAGCGCATGGTCCCAATCGCCTTTGAGCTGCTCGACCAGCCCCAGGTTCATGTGAGCTGTTGCCACACCCCGAGCGTCGCCAGATCGTTCATATCCATCCATGCTCTTTTGGAAACAGTCCTGTGCTGCATCCAGGTCACCTTTGAGCTGATAGATGAGCCCCAAGTCCCCTAAAGTCTTGGAAGCACCATCAATGTCTCCAAAACCATCCTGAATCTCCAGCGCCTGGCTGTAGAGGTCATATGCCTTGTCAGTCTCTCCACGCAGGTAATGCATACAGCCCAGGTCTGACATGGCCCGGGCAGCAGCCAGGGACTCGCCTGACCTTTCAAGCAGATCGATGGACCTCTGAAAACAGCTCGTGGCAGCCTCCCATTCTTCGAGATCGGCATGGATTAGCCCCATGTTGTTCAAAATAGCAGGAAGACCTGCCGGATTCTTGTGTAGCTCTTTGATCTCCAGGCATCTCTGGTAGCATTTCAGGGCCTCGTCATGCCGGCCCAAACGATAGTGCAAGCATCCCAAGGACGAGAGGGACTCTGCCATGTCACAAGGATCGCCCAGTTGCTCCTGGATCTGAATGGACCTTTCAAGATAGTTCGCTGCCAGTTCCCAGTTCTCCTGCTCCTGGCAGGCCAATCCCATGCTGTTCAGAACGCGGGCAGCATCGGTGCCCTCCAAAGCCCTCAAGCTCTTCTCATAGCACTCCATCGCCTGTGGCCACATCTTCTCCTGGAAATAGACGTCACCAAGCTTGCTTTGCACATTGGCTGCAGCTGCTAAGTCTCCCAGATCCTCAAGCTGGTGCCAGGCAGCATCATAGCATTCTTTGGCCCTTTTAAATGCGCCCTGAAGCTGATAGAGCGATCCAAGCGAGGCCATGCATCTTGCGGCTCCTGCCTTGTTGCCAGACAGCTCCCACTCAAGCAGGCACCTCTTTGTGCACTCCTCTGCCTTAAAATAGGTGCCTTGCGACTTGTAGATATCCGCCATGCAGCTCAGGGCATCTGCCCTGCCGGAGCTGTCGTCTGCATTTGATATGAAAATGATTCCCATCCATCTTAGCCCCATTTTCATGCTCATGGGTGCCCAAACGGGCATGAAAGTTTAGCTCTTCTAAAATCCTGCAAAAGCAGTTCAAAGCCTTGTCGTGCTCTCCTCTCATTTGATAGACATGGCCGAGATCTCCCAAAACTGTCAAAGCTTCAGAGGGCTGTCCTGCCTCAATCAGGCACTGATGCGCCCTTTTGTAGCATCCAGCCGATCGCTCCCAGTCCTCCACCTCAGCATAAAGCTTTCCCAGGCCGCTCAATGCCAAAGACGCCCTCTTTTTATCGTATTGGACCTCAGCCAGATGCAGGGCGCGTTCATAATACTCAATGGCAGCTTGATGAAAGAATAGGCTGCGAGCCAGCAGAGCCAGGTTGAACCAGGCAGAAAAGCTGCCAAGGCAAGATACATGATCTGCAAGCTCCTGAAATTTGCACTGCATGGCGGCCTCATCTGACGAGAGGGTGGCCAAGATGAAGGAGGACACAGGATCTGGTGCACTTTGAGATAGCCCCTTCAATCTCTCTGGGTCATAGCCCTTCGGATCCGCCAGGATCTTTGCAAAGGACTCAAGGCAGGACACGACTCTGTCTTCAGACACAACGAACACCGTCCAGCCGCATGAAATCATCATCCCCCGCCGACATCTTCTGTTCCCCCACAGCCGAAATATACATCACTATGTATTTCTTCAGTATTAAGAGTCCTTACATATAAAATCTTCGATTTCCTTCGACAGTTGATTAAACGAAACAAAAATATTATTAATAAAGTAATAAATTTTTGTCAGCATTTAAATCCTCAAAAAATGGCTGAATTCAATGGAATACAGAGATCATTTTAGTATTTTCTCAAGGAGTTACATCCGGAATACATTTAAAAAATAAATATAGATTTAACCAAATTATTACAATCTCATTCATCATCTAGGGCTACTTCAGCACGAGCTTCAGGGCACGCTGTGGGCATCCCACAACGCAGGCTCCGCACTGAATGCATTTCCCGGAATCTGCAACCAAAAGCCAATCCTCGAATCGAAAGGTCGCCGTGGGACATATTGAGATGCATGCGCCGCAGTGTACACACTCGTTCTCATCTCTGATAACAGGTATCTCCAGAGGCACAACCCGAACTCCCCTGCGCTCAAAGGCCTCCTTTACCTCTGTGCATTTCTCGCTTGGAACCTCAAGGACGATCTCGCCGCTCACGGCATCGATGCTGGCCCTCTCGATGTTCACAAGTGCTGATGTCTCCAAAATTACAGATGCTATGAGTGGATGGCGCACGATGCCCGGCGCGACGTGCAGCATGAGTTTCAGGTCTACCGCCTCCTGGCCAGTAATCTGGAGAGATGATTGCTGGTGATCATTCCAATTACCTTGTTGTCTCTATCCACCACGGGCAGAGCCGAGATGCTGTGCATATCGAGCGTGCGGGCTGCAAGCTCTATGGGCTCGTCCAGCATAGCAGAATAAACTCGCCTGGTCATGATCTCCGAAATTTTGGCAATCTTGCCGCTGGCTACCGCCTTTGATATATCCCAGGCAGTTATGATGCCCATCAGCCTTCCATCCTTTGATACCACGGGCAGATGATCGAAGCTTCCGCTCACGATCAGCTTTGCCGCCTTCTCCACCTGGATGTCCTCTCTGACTGTGACCACATCGCGGCTCATGACATCACCCACATTTGGCGACTCCTTCGTCTGCTTCATGGGCCGGGAACTGCCGATGCGCGAGAGCGGCTCCACCGCCTGGCTGAGCAGAAACTCGCCCTTCTCTATCTGCTCTGCAAGACTCTTCGCAACCTCGCGGGCCACGTGGAAACTTGAGAGAGATGAGGTGGGTGTCTCCTTTCCGTTCAATTCGATCAGTCCGGACTTCAGATCCTCGTAGCTCACAATCTTCAAAGAGGGCCGATCCCGGCGCGGGATGCCATAGTCCACCACAGGGACTGTGATGTCTCTATCACGAACAGCAGTGTTCCTGGCGACAGTCTCATTGAGAACAGGTATCGGAATCCCAATTCCAAGGTAGAGGCTTGGGCCGTATTTGTGAAATGTGGCGGCCCGCAGAAATCTGGTGCTCATCTTCTTCAGATCGCCGGTGACCATGAGTGTGGAGAAGTTGTTCTGTGGATTATGCTGTGTNCCTNAGCCGATGACATATCCTTTGGCCCCGGCGAGAAATATACGTGTGCCAACTCCGATATAATCCAGGTTGGGATCATTGGATAGTGGAGAGAGCACTCCTGCTCCGCTGTAGTGGATGTTTCCACAGCGAGGGAGCAGGGTTCCCATGTATGTATGCAGGGTGCGATCAGAGGAATTGGTGGCAGCGTTATAGCGCTGGTATGCGTTGCGCGGGTTCACCATCGTTGCCTGATTGAGGTCATCGAGCCGAAGAGCAGTCTCAAGCTCCATCTGAGGGTAGCAGTCAGTGCCAGCTCCCTCTGCCTCTACATCGATCTGCTTGCCCGCCACCAGATCTTCGATGACATGTGCTCCGCCGTACTCGATTCCTCTGTCCTGAGATGGCTGAGTGGCGCCCAGGAAAAGATCCACGGCGGCAACTCCCCCATAGGCCTCCACCTTGTTGAGCAAAGCCCTGAGGATCTTTATCGGCGGGTCGCTGTGGCCCAGGTTGAGAAAGACCCCAGAAGAGCACATGGCCCCAAAGGTCCCTGTGGTTACAACATCCACCTCTCTCACGGCTCCGGCTGGCCCCAGCTCCTGCACCAGATCAGGCATCTCTTCAGCTGTTACAACGCGGGCGGAGCCATCGCGAATGCGTTCGTTGATCTCCGATAGCGACTTCTCTTGCACAACCAGGTCCAAACGTCGGCAATCCGATAAAAACTTGTTGGGGCAATCCTGTCCAACAACGTTATCTGCCAAAACTAAAGAAAGGATGCACTCAAGATGCCACACATTCAAGGCAAGAGGATCGTTCTGACCAGCGACGAGACAATGATGAGCAGCTACCACGGTGGTGTGATGCTGGGCTTTGCAGCCATAATGCCAAGAGCAGTGCTGCCCGACTGGGTACTGCGCCACTTCTTCTGCCCGCCAGTGCCTGCAGGATCTGATGGATCTGCGCAAATTGCACCATGCGGCACTAGGAAAGTGGAGGCTGCATTGCTGGATTTTGGATTCTCAAAGGATGATATAATCGTCGCCCATCCAGATCACCTGGACAGGGCCATAGGTCCTAGGACGGAGATCGTGGGAATCACCCACGACGATCCAATGGGCAAGATCGCAGTAAGAGAGCTGGAGGAGATCATCGGTCGTGGTCCTCCTCATAACCGCTCCAAGTTCCTTGCTCTGCTAAACCATCCGCTCATCCGGGAACACAGGCCAAAGATTGTGGTAGGAGGCAATGGTGCCTGGGAGCTGATCGATGAAGACGTCGGAGTGGATCACATCTACCTTGGCGAGGGCGAGAGCGAGTTTCCAAAAGTTTGCAGCCAAATCCTGGCAGGCGATCCAGTGCCTCGGGTCATCAGAGGAGATGCGGTCCCAGCAGATAGAATTCCGATAAACCGCGGCGCCACCATCGCCGGAATCGTGGAGGTTGGCAGAGGGTGCTGGAGGGGATGCGCCTTCTGCTCGCCTACGATGCGCACAGTTCGCCACAGGCCGCTGGAGAGAATACTGGATGACGTTTTGGTGAACCTCCTAAACGGGCAAAAGGACATCATTCTCCACTCAGAGGATGTTCTCACCTATGGATCAAGAGGTATGGAGGCGAACGAAGAGAAGGTGCTGAAGCTGATGAGGGGCGTAAAGCTGCTCGGGCCGCACACCATAGACATCTCCCACCTCAGCCTTGCAACCGCCCATCAGAATCCAGGCTTGATTCGCAAGGTGTCGGAGGTCGTAGGCGTCGGCTCAGATCAGAAATACATGTCCGCCTGGATTGGCATTGAGACTGGGAGCTGTCGCATCCTGGAGATGCACATGCCGCGCAAAGCCCTGCCAGGCGAGGTTGGACAGTGGCCGCAAATAGTGCAGGATTGCTACAGGCTCTTCGATGAGGAGTCGTGGATTCCTGTGGCAAGCCTTGTGCTTGGGCTGCCAGGAGAGACTGCTCAGGATGTGATGAAGACCATAGATCTGGTCGAGTCGCTCAAAGAGTACACCGGCCTCATACTTCCGCTCTTCTTTACCACCATCTCAGGAACCAAACTGGGGGGGACCAAGGGCTTTGGCAAGGACGATGCCCTCCCAGAGCACTGGCAACTGGTGGGGCTCTGTCTTGAGTATAACCTGCTGCACCTCAAAAAACTGCACAGCCTCTACAGAGAGCGCATGTCTGCAGGTCCTGTGGTTCATGCTGCCCTAACAGGCATCAACCTGATGGCGGATATAGTGCTAAACAAGTACATGAAGAGAATGAAAAGAGGGGAGCCGCCTAACTGACGTTCGTGGCAATCGCCAATACTGCAAGACTAATAGTTATCCAGCACAGCCCTCACGACTCCTTTGTGGTCGCCCTTGAGGGAGTAGACATTATGGTCACCGGAAACATCGATGCTCAGGATGCCCAGGCGGGTGTTCATGAGCCCGACCATTGCAGAGACCCCACGATAGCTCACGTCAAAACCCTCTTTGGCCAGATAAGTGAAAACGTCCTCAGTTGTATATGCACCATCGCTCAAAAACAATTTCAAAACGGCCTTCCGAATACCTATGCCGTCTCGCTTAAGGTAATTCCTGAGCCTCTCTTGGATTCGTTCTTCAGCGCTCTCCATCCGGCAAAATCACCGCCCCTTAGCAATGAATTTAAGGATTATAAATGTATTCTCTCCACAACCAGCCCATCTTCTAAGGGGTATCTTTCAATTACTGAGACCGTACAACTGATGTCTTTTAACTCTTTTGAAATATCCTCCAAGATGGGCGCAGCGATCTCAATTTGTCCCTCACGACAGAAATACATCTCGACTGGGACTTCAAGGTCCTGCAAAAGCTGCAGGGCGCCTGACAGATCACCTTCGATGGTGCCATGGACGATGGTCCCATCCTCTGTCACAAAATCAAATGCCCGAGCCACACGCTCTGCTCGGCGCTTCAGCCGCTCGCGGAGCTGTACAGCATCCTTGAAGCGGGATGGGCAGTAGTGAACCTTCAGGTCACTGTGCAAGAAGTGCTCCCTTGCGATCTCCTCGCTGCCTTCTGCACCGCAGCCAAGATCCTCGGGCACAAAGCCGCGGGCACGAAGGCCAGCAAAGTTGGTCTCTGAGAACTCCAGCTCGTTGAGATTCAAGAAAGCATCTGCCTCCTTGACAGCATCCACTATCCCTGGCGCAGCTTTGAATGCAGGGATCTCGACACCTGCCTCGAGGCCCAGCGACTTGGCATCCAGCAAGATCTCCTTCAGGCCCGAAGGTCCAGTCCAATCTGATTCAGGAGGATGAAAGCGGATCTCATCCAGGCCCGCGTCTCTCAGCTTCCTGAGTGCCTCGCGCCTGGGAATGACTCCTGTGTAAAGGTGAATGTGATGCTCCTGTCCGAACTCGCCCTTTAGGGCCCTCATGCACTCCAGGGCGAAGTCCATCCTCATCAGAGGCTCTCCGCCAGTGATGCCTGTGCCCAGGGCGCCGATGGCTCTGGCCTCTGCCAGAATATCTTCAATATTTTGTACAGGCACCTCATCTGCAAACGCCTTGTCCTGCGAGCGTCGCTCCTCTGAGATGGGGCAGTAAAAGCAACTGCGATTGCATCTGCCGGTTATAAAGAGCACCAGCCCTGCCCCTTGTTTGCAGATCTGGCAGCCACGGGAGAGAAAGTTGTAAACGGAGCCCGCATCGTCCGATTGCCACTCGACCATTTTAATGAGATCATATCCTTTAGTTTAATTAATTTTGGGCTCGTCGCTCGTGAGACTAAAATTAGATCAAAAACACGAAATAGATCAAAACGATTATCAGAGAGGAGGAGAATTAACCTTTAATCTATGGAATATTGTTAAAAATATATTTAAAGGATGGTTGTTTGTGAGAGAATATCTCCTCGGAAACGCGGCAATCGCCAGAGGACTGCTTGAGGCGGGCGTGGGGCTCGTGGCAGGCTATCCAGGCACGCCCTCATCGGAGATCGTAGAGACGCTTGTCGATCTCAAAGGAGACTTGCCACTGCATGTTGAGTGGTCGGTCAACGAAAAGGTTGCCTTGGAGGTGGCTGCCGGAGGCTCCTGGACGGGCGTGCGCGCCGCAGCCACAATGAAGCACGTTGGCCTGAATGTTGCAGCAGATCCGTTCATGACGCTGGCATATCTGGGCGTAGGCGCAGGATTGGTGTTGATATCAGCAGACGATCCCTATTGCCACTCCTCCCAGAACGAGCAGGACTCAAGGCGCTACGCCCAGTTCGCATCTATTCCCTGCCTGGACCCGGCAGATCCCCAGGAGGCCAAGGATATGGCAGCTTTCGGCTTTGAGCTGTCCGAGAGGTTCAATATCCCTGTGATGCTCAGGCCCACGACGCGAGTATCGCATGCCAGGGCAGATGTGCAGTTCGGCGAGCCCCAGCCGTCATGCGAAAGCCCTCGATTCGTCAAGAACCCTGCGCGACGCGTGGCCTTGCCGGTGCATGCCAGGCCGCTGCATTACGAGCTTGTCGGAAAGCAGTCAGCGATCGAGCAAGCTCTGCAGGGCACTAAATGGAATCGGCTCATGCTGCGATCAGAGGATGGGATCATCGCCTCGGGAATAGCAGGCCTATACGCTGAGGAGGCGGTTTTGGATCTGGACCTGGACGTATCGCTCCTTCGCATTGGAACCTATCCGCTGCCTTCCAGGTTGATTGAGCGAATGCTTCAGCACGTCAAACGGGTCTTGGTGGTGGAAGAGCTGGAACCCGTGGTTGAAGAGCAGGTGGAGAGGCTGGCAAGAAAGGTCAATCCCGCAGTTGAGATCCTTGGAAAGGGTGGACTCATATCGCGCGAAGGTGAGCTGGATCTACTGCAGGTTAGAAATGCAGTGGCACGCATGAGTGGGCTGGAGGAAAAGCAGCCTTTGCGCATCCCTGCAGCGGATAAGATCCTGCCGCCCAGGCCCCCAGCCCTCTGTCCGGGATGCAGCCACCGCGCGACCTACTATGCCATGCGCAAGGTCTTCGGAAAGAAGGCCATATATCCAAGCGACATCGGCTGCTACACTATGGCGGTGGGCATGGGCACAGTGGACACATGTCTGTGCATGGGTGCGAGCATCACCCTTGCCAGCGGCATAAGATTTGCTGGCGAGACTGAGGGCATCTGCTGCAGCCTGGGAGACTCGACGTTTCTGCATGGAGGCATGACAGGCCTTTTGAATGCGGCCTATAACAAAGCCAGGATAACTGTGACGATCCTGGACAACTCCACCACCGCCATGACCGGGCACCAGCCCCATCCAGGCACAGGAGTTACTGCCACAGGAGAGCCGACTGTCAAGGTGTCTTTGGAGGCGCTGGCCAGTGCCTTGGGCGCTGGCCTCGTGGAGACCGTCGATCCAAATGATCTGGAAAGGACCATTGAATGCTTCCAAAGGGCCAAGGAGTTTTCAGGGCTCTCTGTGGTCATCGCCCGGCAGCCATGTGTGATCTTGGCCCGGCGCTCAGGGACTGCTCGCAGGAGTTTCACTGTGAGCGATGATTGTCAAGGATGCAGGATTTGCGTGGACTACGGCTGTCCCGCCATAGAGTTCGAGGGCGATAAGGCCAGGATCAATGCCCTTTGCACTGGCTGTGGAGTGTGCGCCCAAATCTGCCCCAGCTCTGCCATCTCGGAGGTGGCCAGATGAGGGCCTCTGAGTGTGACATAGTAATAGTTGGAGTAGGCGGCCAGGGAGTCATTTTGATCTCGGATGTAATTGGCAGAGCAGCAGTCAAGGCAGGCAAGAGCGTTCGCGGAGCAGAGACGCACGGCATGGCTCAGCGCGGAGGGAGTGTGATCAATCATACTCGAATTGGATGCCGCTTCAGCCCCATGGTTGCAGCTGGGGGAGCAGACGTGCTCCTGGCCCTGGAGCCTGCTGAAGCCCTTCGCTTTGCTCACTTCCTCTCCTCGGAGGGCGTAGCCCTGGTGAACGCCAGCCCCGTTCTGCCTGTGACTGTGACGACGGGGATTGCAGCGTATCCCTCTTTGGAGGATATACATTCGGCGCTGCGCGATGTCTGCCGCATGGCGACGTTCATAGACGCCACTGCACTTGCCAAGCAGGCAGGAACCTCTCAGGCCATGAATGTGGTCATGCTCGGCGCTCTCTCCAGGTACATCCCTCTTCCTGAGGATCTTTTGCTGGATGCTCTGGCGCAGGTCGTTCCGTCCAAATATCTAGAAGCCAACATACGGGCTTTTGCCCTAGGAAAAGCTGAAGTAGAATAAGCTGCAGGGAGGAGAGTATGGACGAAGAGAAGAGAGCTGAAGATGCCACGACTGAAGAGAAGAGAGCAGAAGGCAAGGCAGCACCAATAGTTACGCGATCCATGAGGGATGAGGCCTGCCCAACATGTGGTGCTGAAGTGCCATCCATGCCCGAGGTGCTCCCAGACCCAAGCTGGTCTACTGAGAAGCTCATCGAGGCCACCAAGGACAAGCACATGCTGGTGCGCTCAAATGCGATCATCCTTCTCTCCAAGCGAGCTCCATCCGAGGCGCTTGAGGCTCTCATCGAGGCTCTCAAGGACGAGGAGTATCTGGTCAAGAGCAATGCAATGGTCGCCATTGCAGCGTACGGAAAGCAGATATCGGATCGAATGATCCAGGCCTTGGACGATGCTGACAAGGATGTACGCGCTGGTGCAGCTTGGGGTTGTGGGAGAGCTGAAGGACAACGAGGGCAATCGAAGCACGTCGAAAGGGTGNCCAAGGATGACTATCCTCTGGCCAGGATCCAGGCAAAGGCATCATTGCTAGCCATGGACAGAGGACTTAAGAAAGGATCAAAGGATGTTGCGCCCAAAGAGGAAGCGAAGGACACATCAATTGATGATAAGGCAGAGTGAACTCCTCCCGCGAGCTGACGAGACCACCTTGAAGGAGGGGACCTCCCGCTCCGTCCTTCGCAATCCTACGAGTTAGACGACCTTTGCTCCATTTTTTTTTGGTCGATAGGCCTGCTGCCAGTTTGCGAGTCCTCTCCTCGTATTGGATTGTAATCTTGCAGGATCTACTCGGTTGCAGGATCTACCTGGCGGCATACTTCCCGGCCCGAAGGGCGAGGTGCTTCGTCCCTATTCGCATCTCCTGCGAGATAAAAGATATCAAGGATGAGATCGTTGTAATGATTATGCAGCGCGAAGTGGGTGGGAGCGTCTACAAAACCATCGAGTTGGTGGGCTCATCTCCTATTGGCTGGGAGGAGGCAGTCAAAGGGGCAGTGGACATGGCATCTGACAGACTGACAAACCTTCGCATCGCCGAGGTCGTTGAGCTGGACGCGAAGCTGGCCGACGGCAGGATCGTGGAGTACCGCGCGAAGGTCCGGGTATCCTTCAAGCACGAGATAGAGCCGGAGACCCTCTAAATGGCAAATATGGAGCTGCGCAAGCAGGCCCTGGCTGATTATCTGAAGATCGATACAAAGGAGATAACCGTCTGCTCTGCTCGCATAAACGATATCACGACCATGCAGGCGAGAAATATGCTCTACTTAGTGGGCACAAAAGAGGAGGTAAACGCCGGAATTCGCAGCTATTTCGAGCACAACCTCGGAGACCTGGATTCGACCTTCATAGGCTCAAAGGCTCATCTGGATGCCAGCGATGCACAGCTTGTGGAGAGGCTCTGTGAGATCCTCAGCGAGGAGATAGCCACTGAGATCTTAAACGAAGCCCTTCTGTTCATAGTCAAAAAGTGCGGAGACCTCCAGAGCCTAATCGATTCAACCGCAGCAGAGGTGGACAGAGGCGAGTTCCTAGCCGTGGATGGCGTGGAGCATGTCTTCGAGGATTATCTCATCTACAAATTCCGTGAAGGGCGGTGCTCTGACTTCGATTAATTTGCTTGGAAATTGCCTTCCCATGCCCCATCGATCTTTCGGCTGTCATCAATGTCCTGGCTGTCGAATACCACCAGAGCGAATAGGAGCTTGTCCTCGTCGATCTCGACATCGACCCCGAAGCCCTCCCTCATCTCTTCGAAGATCTCCTCGTCCATATCCAGGCCATGTTCGAGCTCAAAGCCCTCTATCTCCTCAATACAGAAGCCATGATCCGACGCTACCTCCGCCTTGATCTCCTCGAAGACCTCGACATCCTCTGCAGCCAGAAGGGATATCCTGAAACCCTCTATCTTGTCCTCTAAGAGATCGATCTTCAGAAGGAGACTCTGAGGGCCGTTTCCAATTTCCTTCATGCCCCTGATCTTCAGATCGTCTATCAGGGGCTTTGAGAGCTGAAGCTGCTCTGACGCATGGTGCATGGCCTCGAAGAGATCTATGTGGGCACCAACCACATCATCTACGATCTCATTCCAGATATCATATGTAAGGCAGAACAAGACACACACCTTTTAGTATGGTCCGCAGGCCTTCTTGAGGTCTGAGACAAAATCATCCATGAGATTCTTATTGCGCAGAACTGCTGCGGGATGATATGTCACGAGGAAGCGATCATGCAGGACCCTGCCACGCAAAGCCGCAATTCCCTGCATCCCGATGATCGCTTGTGCTGCCACATTCCCCATCAAGCATACAACCTCTGGATTGAGCATCTTCATTTGAGCCTCCAAATAAGGATGGCAGGCCACGATCTCGCTATGCTTGGGCTTTCTGTTCTTTGGCGGGCGGCATTTCACTACGCTGGTTATGAACACCTCCGATCTGCGCAAGCCCGCATCGAATAGAGCGCGATCCAGCAGCCTCCCGGCCCTGCCCACGAAAGGCCTTCCAGTGAGGTCCTCCTCTCTGCCTGGAGCCTCTCCTATCAGCATGATCTTTGCAGGACAAGGACCCTCTCCAGGCACTGCCTTGGTGCGACCTGAAGATAGATCGCACAGCTTGCAAGAGCAGATTCTCCTGTGGAGGGATGTGATATCCTCGATGTTAGATAGGTTCATGCTACCACAGCGATTTGATTCTCCTTCATGTTTATGAACCATCCTCTGATGAAGAACTCATGATGAAAACGAAAGGTTCTTATTCGCTTAAAACTCCTAATGCCTCATAAGGAGGTTGCTTGAATGCAGTTCGCAGAGTGGACCTATCCCCTGAGGAAGTTCGATGATATCTACTATACCATCGAGAGGATCGTTTATGGCAAAGGTGAGCTGATGGGCTTCACCACAGAGGACATTTACAATAACCTCCGAGATAGGCGCTTTTTCCAGGATGCGCAGGACCTGGACAGATATTTGCTTGAGAACGGCCGGAAATATAAGATCCAAAAGACAGATGGCGTGTGGGAGCGCTACTACTAGCGCTTCAATGAATCTTTTCTGTGAAATAGATATTCCTTTCGTCTATTCCCAGTTCCATGAACCTGCCTGTGGCCAGGATGCTATGGCTGTACTTGAGCGGTGCAACCCTGGTCCCAGATGCTACCACAGATTCGGCAGGCAGCGTGACGTTCTCGCCAACGACTGCTACACGGCCTGCGCTATCTGCCCCATCTCCGCCCAAAACGCTATGCTCTTCGATGGTTGTGTGTCGGCCAACGATGGTGCGATAAATTGAGGTCATGTGCTGGATATTTGCAAAGCTCATGATCATGCTCTCGCGAATCTCCACATCTCTCTCGATAAGGCTGGTGTGGCCGATATGAGAGTTCTCGATGACAACGCCCTTCTCGATGTGACAGTTTCTGCCGATGGACACATTCCCCACCAGCTCGATATCCCCAGAGTCCAGATATCTCTCGATCTTGCCAAGAGTTGAGGGATGTATCCACTGGTTGGGACGATAATGATACTTGCGATCGAAGTGCCGAACACGTCCGCTGAGACAGTCCATGGCCGCCTGGTGCAGTCTCTCGGGCGTTCCAATATCGATCCAGTAGCCAGAGATGGGGTAGCCGTAGACGGGATAGCCGTTCTCGGTCAGATAAGGTATAAGATCTCCGCCGATGTCGCGGGCCCGATCGCCCATCCTCTGCAGAACGTCGCGAATCTCGGGAGAGAATAGATAAAAAGCAGTGTTTATCATCCTGCTGGGCTCGCTCCCGATCTTTGGTTTTTCCACAAATCCCTTAATGCGCATCTCATCGTCTAACCTGGCCACACCGTACTGTGAGACGTTCTCATCGGGACCCAGCTCCTTCAGGGCCACTGTGAGGACTGGCTTGTGCTTGTGATGGAACTCGACGAAGTCCCTAAGGTCGATATCGATGAGGTTATCGCCCGAGACCACCAGCAGATCGTCCTTGATGTCGAAGTAATTGATGCAGTAGCGCATAGAATCGGCGCTACCAGTGTCGTTGTAGAGCGGCTGATAGCTGAAGTCCTGGTGGTCGTTGATGCCCAGGCGCTTGAAGAAGCCCTCGCCAGCCTTGAAGTAATTGCTGAGGTTGAGGGTATTGCTCGCGCCCTTGCTGCCCAGAACGAACCTGCGACAACCTTGACTTGCCAGAACTCGAAAGAGATTGGCAATAATTGCAGTATCGCATATTTCTACAAGGGGCTTGGGCTGATCCAGGGTAAGTGGATAAAGCCGCGTTCCTGAGCCCCCCACTGTAGCAAGGACTTGAGGAAACATAATTTTGGAGTGGGATTGCACAAATATTAAGCCTGTCGCCTCGCAAGAGGCCGTTGTCTAGTAGCCGCGCATGATTTTCATTATGATTCGTGCGATCATGAAGGCAATCAGGAACAATATGATGTAGAATATCATGGTTGCGATGTCCATGATCGGTCCTCATGCANTTCTGGTTTATAACTTTGACTGGAAAAAAGTCATTTCGTTCGTATGCCATTGGCGATTCCAGCCCAGGGCTCTTTGCCAGCCGAGAACGCTCTGTAATTTCCAGATACTGAGTCGCCGTTTGTCGTCAGCGCAAGCCTGTAGAGGCTGACGATCCCAAGAGAGGTAATGTCCAGGTTTAATCTATCCTTCTCAACTGAGCCAGAAGCTGAGACCTCCAGAGTATCACCACCATCATTCATGCTACCCGTTCCGAAGATCGCATCTTCTGACTGGAACAAGGTCAGGGACAGCTCTCTGGTTTTACTGTCTCTGAGCTCAAATGACCAGCTTCCAGCTGCATTTGTCCTCGAGGATGTAGTTGATCTCTCTGCAGATGCTGTTTCACTTGTGCTCGTTTGGGTCGCGCTCATTGTGCTCGCAGACTGATACTGGACAGCATCAGTGGCATTTGCATCGCTTGATTTTGAGGCGCCAGTGACATTTCCTGATTGAATGCCAGGCATTGTAAAATTGACTCCCGTCTCTTGGCTCCAGAGCACTCTGGATTCGCGGGGATTCTCAGGAAAGCCGCTGTTATGGGCGTAAATTCCAATGCTCTCATTTATGAGCTGGTCCACAGATTTGCCTGTGGTATCATAGAATGAGCAAGCATTGATGGCGAACAAAGCAAGTATGATCGATGGCCATACGATCAGCGTTGCGAATCTCATGCTTCTAAAACCTTACAGTTAAAAATGATGCTTGGCCTATTAAGGCTTGCGATATAATTAGGAGGGAGGCAAAAGTCTTGGATGTAGGAGGGAGAAAAGAGTAAGTCGACTTTTGCCAAGCACACTGTACGTCAATGGTCGTATTTAAGGATTTCGTCTCGGACGAATCTCTCGCAAAAGAGCCATTCAGCCGACGTGTACCATATGTTTATATCGTTGAACGCCGATCAAAAATCGGGCAAAGGTCGAGACAACATCAGTCCTAAATACCCTGTGCTTCATCATCGACTTTGCCCTTCCTCCCAATTGCTGTTCTCATAGAATGCGCTCCAGCGTTGCAACCCAAATCCTTTTTGTCTTTGACCTTCATTATGATCTGTTGTTTTGGGTGGAATGCAATTATGAGGAGATTTGTGCTAGTTCTGATCGTGATTGGGCTCATGGTCCCATCCCTGGCTCTGACTGAGTATCAAAGGGGCGTGCTGGAAGGCCTTAAGCAGGGTTGGTCCATGGCCCAAATGTACGATCAGGCCCAAGGAGGAGATATTACCTCGTATAACCAGGCAGTTTTGAAATACAATGCCTGGATAGAGAGCATCTTCGGAGAGAATGAATCTCTGATGCTTAAAACTATCACCGAACCTGAGCTTGCGCAGCCTTACAGCATCAGCAAGACCTTCACTCCTGTGCACTCGATCGATGCAAGCTGGAACCAGACGCCAAGGACATTTCAGGAGACTCAACCACAACCAAATGCCTATGGAATGATCTATGGGTATCCTGCGGAGACGTATTACTCCATAGGGCCTGCTCTTAGCTCTTTCTAGATGGGGGGCGAGAAGATGAGAGCTCTCACTCACAGGATCAGGTTTATATCTCAATTTGGCCATTCGCAATCTTAGAGGCGTCATGATGAGGTGGAAACTTTCATTGATGCTGTTATTTGCCTTCAGTCTCGCGACCAACATGATGGCCACTGTGGCAGAGGACACCATTGCACAGAACTTCACTGAGCATTCCTGGGTTTTCGTCAACGGCTACATGGACGAGTCCAGGATCCTCCAGACCCAGTCAGGTTTCAGCGGCCAGAAGATCGTCCTTGGAACCAGAGGGAGCGGGATGGCTACAAGGACCATCGACTCCGAAGTCTACAGAGACTCGAATATGGACGAAGCATCCCTGACCATCTCGGCCGACTATGATTACAAGCCTTATTCGCCTCCTCTTACGCAAGGCGACCTCAAAAATGCCCTCTGCGCCAAGAACTACCAGGTTGGATCGGTCTATTCAGAGACCTATTACATCGACAAAGATCTGATCAAGGACACAACCATCTACCAGAACGATAACATGTCCGTCTACCAGATCAGCTCCGAGATTCAGGGTACTGCCAAGATCGGCACTCGTGTGCAAAAGAACGCTGACACAGTGCCATCCTATATGATGCACGGAACTTACGTAGGATACGCGCAGATTCGATCGGAGACCATCGTGGGCAACAGCTCTGTCTTGACCTTGCCCTGTCCGTGATGATCCCTAATTTGATGCCAGCTTTCGCATCAGGGCCATGATCCCCGGCTTATTTGCCCTCTCGGAGCTGCCGGAGAAGTCCTTCTCCATTCCGAGGGAGGCCATCATCTCCTTGTTGAACCTGTCGGAGATCTCATCGAATATCTTCTTGTAGGCGACGCAGTGCGGGTCAACGCCTTTGATGTCTCCGCTTGCAGGGACCATTGCGTTGTATGGACAGCCTCCTCGGCAGTAGCGGATGTGTTTGCAGCTCTTGCAGTTCTTGTCTACGTAATCCTTGAACTGGAGCATGCGCATCCCGGCTTCCGATCCAGCCAGGTCCGCCTGACTTGGCCGATCCCGGACATCTCCCATCACATACTGCGGCATGCCGACAAAACGATAGCAAGGATAGATTCTGCCGTCGGGCCCCACTGCGAAGGTATTCTCCATGCAGTCCACGAAGGTGCAGACAGTGCCTCTGCCAGTAAAGACGCATCTGCAATAGTCGTTGATGTTTCTGACCTCGATCTGATCCATGTTCTCCAGGTACTTGTCCATGAGATAGACCAGCAGGTCCCCATATTCCTCTGGCAAAAGCGCCCATTTTTCTGGCTCGTCGCTGCGCAAGGATGGGAGCGCGGGGTGCAGCTTCAATGTCAAGCCGTTCTCCAGGAAATAATTGAATATTGCCTCTTTGAATTTGACCGAATACGATGTAAATGTGCATATGAACTGTACCTGCAGTCCGTGCTCTTTGGCAATCTCATAGCCCCGCATCGTCCTCTCGTAATACCCCTCCGACCTTTGGAGGTCATTTATCTCCATTGGCCCGTCCAGGCTGGAGCCGATTGGAATCTGATGCTTGGCAAGAACCTCGGCCAGCTCATGAGTGAGCATCCAGAGGTTGGTCTGCAAGGCGAAGTTCGGGCTAAGATGCTTCAGATCAGACAGCAGTGGCAGAGCAATGCGATAGAAATCTGCTCCGGCAAGAAGCGGCTCGCCTCCGTGAAAGGTGAATGTGACTGGATCATTGCGAAAAACATTGAGCCATTCCACAATATCTTTAACAGTCTCAATGCTCATTACGGGAGATCCGACCTCTGAGCTCCAGCAGTAAGCGCATTTGGAGGGACAGCCCAACGTCGGAATGATCATGACATGAAAAGGCCTTTTCTGACGCATCATTTTTTGGGCCTCATCAAAGTATTAATAGTTTTCCTGCAAATAGTCTTCCCGCATCTTCGAACACTAAAGAGAGCTCATTGGTCGAGCTGCGTAGCCAAGATAACTTGCCCTGGAGAAAGAAGCATTTGAGACTGCATAGTAGCCAAGCTCCTGATAAGCCACGCCTTTCTTATACCAGGCTTCAGCATAGGATTGATTCAGCCGGATGGCTTTCTCATAACAGTCAATGGCGCCATTGTAATCTCCCTGACACAACAGAGAATTTCCTTTGCTGTACCAGATGGCTGCATTTTCCGGGAACATCCTAAGCGCTTTATCATATGCTTGAAGAGACTCATTGTACTTTCCCAGTTCATGGAGTGTGAGGCCCCTGTTATACCAGGCTAACCCATAGTTCGGGTCTATCTCTATGGCTTTGTCGTATGCTTTTAGCGATTCGTTATATCTCCCTAAAAAATACAGATCAATGCCTATATTTTTCCAGGCAGTCAGATATTTAGGGTTGATCTCTACTGCATGATTATACGATCTTATGGCTTCTTCAAGGCATGCTGTGGCGTTTTCTTTACTTTGAGTGATATTAAATATTTTGCTTTGCAGTAAGAATGCTTTGTTGCTGAGCGCAAGGCCCTTATAATAGTAAAGATTGGAATCCATTGGATTTTTATTGAGCGATTCATTATACAGCTCAATGGCCTTATTATACGCACGCACTGAATCGTTTAAATAATCTGGATCTTTCTGTTTTATGGACAACGACGCAAGAAGAGCGGCTTTTCCGTCCCTAATAAACTGCATTATCAGGATTGATTCTTAATGGCTTTATCATAACTTGCCAGTGCATCTTTATAATCTCCTTTTCCAGACGCATCAAGCCCTCTCTTGTACCAGTAGTCTGCCTTATTATTCGAATAGGTTGTATCGTTGCCTTGTGACAGAGTACATATAAAGAGAGTTGCAAGGGCCATTAGGATAATTATGAATTTCAGATCCATCTTCGTCGCAGCGCGCATGACCCCTTCCTTCAGGGCAGGGAGAAGCGCGTCCTTGCACCTCCACATTTTTTAACCCCTCTTATCCACATATCTGTCGTTATGATACTCGGCGTTTGACGTATGAATCTGTCGGGATATTAACCTTACGGTTGACAGGTTTATATTCATGAGAATTACCAAACAGGTAGACATCGCTCTATAGCTCCAAGAATTTCCCACGACTCTTCGGTTCCATGCTGATCAGCACGAATCCCAAGACAGAGGTGCAGATCAGTAGACCTGGTGGGAGATACCACCACCACATATCGTTTGCAAATCCTCCGCGAGAGAAGGCGAAATGGATCATCTCGCCCCAGCTGATGTTCAGCGGATCGCCTAGCCCAAGGAAGCTCAATGATGCCTCTGTGAGCATGGCTGAGGCCACAGCCAAAGCGAACTTCGCGTAAACGATCTCCTTTGCATTGACGAGAATGTGCCTAAGAATTATATATCTGTCCGAGCAGCCAAGAGCCCTGGCAGCCTCTACGAAAGGCATATTGCGCAGTTGCAGGACGCGAGAGTGCACGACGCGCGCTGTGGAGCACCACCACAAGAGGCCCACCACAAGTATGATGTTCCACATGCTAGGGCTCAGATATGCGGCCAGGATGATCATCAGCGGAAGCCCGGGAACTAGAAGAACCAGGTCTCCAATGGCCAGAAGCAGCTCTTCTACCCAGCCCCGAAAGTAGCCTGCCAGTAGCCCTACTGCAACGCCTATGACGATAGACATGAATCCAGCCAAGAGCCCAATGGCCAGGGACACGCGCGATGCATAGATGAGCTCTGATAGTATGTCCTGGCCGATATCGTTCGTTCCAAGAAGGTGATCCGAGCTTGGCGGGAGGTAAGGCGCGCCGGTCTTGCATGGATCCTGAGGAGCAATGAACGGCGCCAGCAGGGCCAAGAGCAAGAAGAAGATCAAGATGAGCCATCCAGCCAATCTCAGAGGCGAGACTTTGTAGAGAATTTGTCCTCTATCGTACCAAATCATTTTACCTCAGCTTGTCCTGCCGATTCTAGGATCGGCGATGCCGTACAGGATATCTGCTATGAGATTTGCAGCCAGCACAGATACAGTCAGGACGAGAAAGCATCCTTGCATCACAGGGTAGTCTCGCGCAACAACTGCATCGTAAACCAACGTTCCCATGCCGTTCAAGGAGAATACTATCTCGACTATCAGGGCTCCGGAGACCATGAAGCCAAAGCTCAATGCCACCATGCTGATGAAGGGCGGAAGAACATTTCTTATGACATGGCCGAGGAGGATCTCCATCTCCCTGAGACCTTTGGCCCTTGCAGCCAGAACGAACTGCTCCTCCAGCAGTTGCACGACGGAGTTTCTTACTACAAGGAACTTGTAGCTGGCTCCGAGCAGGGAAAGAGTCGCAACTGGAAGGAGAAGATGCCAGGCAACATCAGCAATGTATTCGACCCCTGTTCTGCCTCCCGAGGTCAAATTTCCCAGAGGAAACAGCCCCAGATGAAACGCAAAGACGCTTACCAGGACCATGGCCAGAAGGAACGGCGGACAGGTGTAAAGAAAGAGGGCAAGGCCTGTTAGCATGAGATCCGTTCGGCTCTGGCTCTTGAAGCCCGCAAGGGCGCCCAGTAGCAGGGCAAGAAGAGCGCCTATGACGATAGACGGAAAGACCAGCACTAGCGTCCAGAAGAGCCTGTAAGCCATGAGGTCTGCGACGCTCCGGCTCTTATGAATGGAGTAGCCCAGATCCAGCCTGGACACAGACCGCAGGTAGTCTGTGTATTGGATGTGCAGGGGCCTGTCCAGACCAAATTCTGCCCTCAGCTTTTCTATCATCTCTGGATCGTTATGCAGGGCTTCGTCACCGAGAAGATTGACGACTGGATCTCCTGGCATCATCCTGGGAAGGGCGAAGTTGAGGGAGAGTATCAAAAAGAGGGTGAGACTGTACCGGATGAGCTTACCCAGGAAATACGATCTCCCGCCGCCAGCCTCACTCAATTTCGTCTCACCCTGCTAGTAAAAGGCGACCTCTCTTTCAGGCCTCGTGCAATTTGTTGAGGGTGCCGTAAGACAAGATGCCATGCAGAGGATTGTACTCCCAGCCAGCATAGTTGGCATTGTATGGCTGGATTATGTTCATGGAATAGACTGCAAACTGAGGCATCTGCTCAGCATAGTACTCTTGAATTTGCGCTGCAAGCTCCTCTCGTTTTCTCTTGTCCTGGGTTGAACCAAGGCTGTCGACTATCGACTGATACTCTGGATCATCGACCATCGACCACCCATAATATCTGCTGTCTGTATAGCCAGATCCATAGCCCTCGCCCATGATCATTCCCCAGAAGGTAGTTCCGGCGAGTGCCATCTCATGTGTCTTCTTCTCATCCAGTATCTCTCCGTGGGTGCTCTTATCTGCCAGATCGATCTCGATGTCTATGCCAACAGCCGCAAAATACTTCTTGAGCATCTCGGCAGCGCGTATGCTGTCAGGCAAATCGCTCCTGGTGAGCAGTTTGGGCTGGAATTTTGCCTTTTGTGGCGTCTCTCTGAAACCGTCGCCATCCACGTCCTTGAAGCCCAGATCGTCCAGCATAGACCTGGATTTGTTTGCGTCATACGTCAATATTCGGGTCTTGGTGTAGTAAAGTGTGCCGTTTGGAACCCATCCGGCGCTTGGCAAAGTGCCATACCCTGCAGTGAACATGTTCTTGAGCTCCTCATAGTTCAAAGCATAGCTTAATGCCAATCGAAGCTCTTTATTGTCGAATGGCTCCTTGGCTGTATTGAACCACAAGACGTTTGTGATGCCTCTCTCAGGATAGACCTCGATGCCGATCTCTTTGTTATCCAGAAGGTTTGGAACATAATAGTAGCTGATGCCCTTGGAATAGTAATATGGCAGGTCTACCTCTCCTTTCTGGAAGGCCAGCATCAGTGCATCGGGATTCTTGAACATCCTCAGTTCGATGGTATCTATGGCTGGCATTCCACCCCAGTATCTGTCATTTGCCTGGTAGGTGACTGTCCCTGCATCCTTGTCGAATTTGACGAACTTATATGGTCCGCACCCAATGGCAGCTTCTCTGTCGTTGAACTTCTTGGGTTCTGCTACGGACTTGAATATATGCGCCGGGATCATCTTCACCACTGCAATCGTGTTGAGGAAGTTATAGTCAGGCTTCTCCAGTGTTATGATAACTGTCTTGTTGTCTGGCGCCTCGACTGACTTGATAGTTCCGATGTATGATTTGCTCAGAGGATCTTTCTCCAGGTCATAGTCTATTGTGAACTTGATATCCTGCGCTGTGAGAGGCTGGCCGTCATGCCATGTGACATCATCTCTCAGATGGAAGGTCCACGTCCGCAGATCTTCTGTATCCCAAGATGCTGCAAGCTCAGGGCCTACATCACCGTTATTGTTGAACCTCACGAGTCCTTGGTGGCTGAGCATCATGCTGTACACTCCGAAGTAGTAGTCCCAGAGATTGGCATCATTGATCTGGTTTATCGTTCCGACTGTGAGCTTTGAGATCCTTTCCTGGCTGCCACTGCTCTCAGATTGTGACGCCAAACCCAAGCCTGAGAGGCAGAGGAGGATGAGACAGCAGGCCAGTAGCTGTAATATGTTTTTCATTATTCCATCACCTTAGTTATACATTTAATCTCAATGGTCTGGATATTTAGTATTAATAATTTATGATATAACCAATGATTTAACATACTAATTGATATGATCATCGAAAGTTTTATCAGTAAATAGCCAGAAAACTATTAGAGGTTATGTACAGAGATGCAGCAGGGGATATGTAATGCAAGAGAATAAGTTGTATATGATGATTAATGGCCACGAAATTTGGCTGGAAAGCCTCGGGATAGGTGATGGGAATGTGGAACTATCTTTGGTCTTCGGCCATAATATGCAGCAAGATGGTGTGGGAGATATAAGCAGGTTTGTGCCGCACGTATTTTTGCCGGACGGGAGCAAGGGAGAGGCCTCCTTGAAGCCTGGAGAGAGGCATCATTTTATGAAGTTCAATGCCCCAAAAGACGGCTACTATACGGCTTATGTGGATATGGGAACTGCCATTTGGTCTCAGACCAAGGAGGGCTACAGCGAAGGCCCCAAGTTTAAGTTCAAGGATGTGATCTACGCTGGCGCATATCACCAGATGGCAAAGACCATAGTTGCAGTGGGCAATGCTGGATCTTATAGTAGCCGACCTATGCATGGAATACTTGAGATCGTACCAAAAGAGCCATTTTGCAGAGTTGGCAAAGATGCTGAGTTGACAGTCCTGTACGAGGACAGGCCGCTTAAATCCGCTGACATCAAAGCGGTCTCAAAGAAACAGGGAAAGGAGATGGCTTCTGCCAAGACAGATGAGATGGGCATGGCTAAGATTCCCATTACCTCTGATGGAGAATGGATGTTCCTGGCCAGGCATGTAGATCAGACGAAGAAGGTTTGTGAGGAGTTCGATGAGTCAGTCTTCGTCAACACTCTGGTCATGGTGGCCAGATGAAGCGCATAATCTTCACTGGAAAGGGAGGCGTTGGCAAGACCACGATTCTCTCTAACCTTGCCAGGCTTCTGGCTCGGGATGGCTACAGAGTGCTGGTAATAGACTGCGACCCAAGCATGAACTTGGCCATGTCTCTTGGCATTCCCATCTCCGAGGTCGTATCTTTAGCAGGAGACAAATCCCATCTCCAAGAGAAGCTGGGAGGCGGCGTAGGTGAGCATGCCAACCACGGATTAGAAGACACAGATGATTCTCTCGAGGAGTTCATAGTACAGGCCTGTGATGGAGTAAAGCTAATTGTGATGGGGACGATTCCATTTGGAGGTGCAGGCTGTCTGTGCGCTCCCATCTCACTGGTAAAATTGCTTGTAAATTATCTGGCGTCTGGCCCAGATGAGAACGATTTCATATTCGTTGACTCTCAAGCAGGAGTGGAGATCTTTGGCAGGGGCCTGGCATCGGAGTTCGATATATCCTTTGTAATCACAGAGCCTACGCCAAAATCGCTTGAAGTGGCAAAACACGGCCTGAGGCTGGCAAAAGATCTCGGCGTAAAGCGGCAAATAGCAATTGTAAATAAGGTGGAACTGGAAGAGGATCTCAGCTGTGCAGTGCAAGAGCTTAATCTTTTTGCAGATCAGATTCTGTCTGTGGGCTATGATAGGTCCGTGATAGAGGCAGATAAAAAGGGTGCACTGCTTTTGGACAATGTGCCTTGGACATCGGCCTTGAGCGATATCCTGAGAATAAAGAAGTGCATGCTGGGTGATGTTTGATGTGCGAGTTCACAGTGTATGTTTATGAGGATGGCACAAAAGATCGTCTTTTGGTGGCCAAGAATATCCTCGCAGCTAAAAGAAAGGATGGACGAACGCTGCTGATGGACGCATTCGGCAGCATAACTCCTGTGGAAAGTGTCACAATTGAAGAGGTCAACACGATCTCTCAGGAGCTGATCTTAAAAAAAATAGAGCCTGAATGAATGGAGGCTCTTGATATGGTTTTCAGGCTGGGTGCAGCCCGAAGAACGTCTCGTAGGAGAGGATGCCGTGAATCGGATTTGCGACATATCCCTCCCATCTCCTGTTGTAGGGCTGCACATAGTCATTCCAGTAGAGCGATATGGCCAAAAGCTCATGAGCATAGTACTCCTGAACTGACTTGGCGAGCTTTGCTGTCGTCTTATCATCAGATGATCCTAAAAGCTCATCAACAAGCTTCGTGAATACCGGATCGGAGAGCACAGGCCAGCCATTGCTCCTCGTGTCCATGTAGCCCGTAGCATACCCGGCTTCCATCATCATTCCCCAGGGAGTTGTCCGACTCACAAACATCTCGTGATCTTTGTTGTCCACGATATCCCAAAAGCCGCTGCTGTCCGTTACATGGATCTGGGCATCAAGGCCGACGCCATTGAAATATTTCTTGAGCATCTCACCAAGTCGCACGCTGTCGCTGTCTGACTTGACAAGGATCTGAGGCTGGAATGGGCTCCCGTTCGCCCTCTCTCTGAATCCATCTCCATTTGTGTCCGCAAGCCCAGTGGCATTCAAGAGCAGGTTCGCATGGCTGGAGTTGTAGACAAGTGGCCTTGTCTGGACGAAGTTCAGGTTTCCGTCCGGTATGAATCCAGCATTCGGCACTCGGCCATATCCTGCTGTGAAGAGATTTTTGAGTTCTTCGTAGTCGATGGCATAGCTGATTGCTTCGCGAAAGCGGCTATCGTTGTAGGGCGTCTTATTCAGGTTGAACCACAGGGCGTTTGGAACGCCTGTGTTATTGATGATTTGAAATTCCAGATCTGCATCTTTTAAGAGCTGAGGCACATAGTAGTAGCTGATGCCGCCTGAGTAGATGTACACAGTGTCTAGCTCACCTTTTTGCAGAGCCATCATCATGGTCTCCTGATTTTTGAACATGCGAATGTCTATCTCCTGCACAGATGGCCTGCCTTCGTAATAATTCTCATAGGCCTGGAACTTGATGAGGCCTGCTGACTTATCGAACTTTACGAACTTATATGGTCCGCAGCCAATGGCACACTCTGGATCGTTGAATCTCTTGGGGTCTGCAACCTTCTCGAACACATGTTTTGGAACTGTCCTGAGCATGAGAAGGTTGTTTAAGAAGTTGCCATCAGGCGACTTGAGATTTATTACGAGCGTATAGTCATCTGGAGCATCGACTGACTCGATGATATTCCAGTTGGAACCTCCAAGCTTCTCTGGCAGGTACTCCAGGGAGAACTTGAGATCCGCAGCGGTTAAAGGTACTCCGTCGTGCCATGTGGCGTTCTTGACCAGATGGAAGACCCATTTTTTGGCATCTTTGGTCTCCCAGCTATATGCAAGCGCAGGCACGTAATTTCCCGATGCATCAGTGCGTATCAGCGATTTTGTGATAAGCGATTCCCGATAGATATTGAATATGCTATCATCAACGTTCAAATCCTCCACATGGTCAGTGGTTCCGATGACGAGTTTATCTACAGTGCCGATCCTCTCTTGAGACTGGACATCAGCCAGGCCAGACCCCGAAAACAATATGCAAAGCAGGGTTGAGGCTGTCAGCAAACATTGGATTTTTCCCATCGCAATCCCCATCTTCAATCATTTTTATGTTAGTTTAACATGCTACCATATATAAATGTGTTATCAATTATGTCTAACTACGACAACGCAAGATAATGGAACGATTCAGCGAGCAGGGCTGAATGCTAGTTGGGCTGGATAGTTACCTGTAAAATTCATTCTTGCAGAGGGAATTTGGCGCGAATTTCTGCGCTTCGCAACATAGGCAACCCCAGATCTTCGAGAATTGAGACGATGCGCAAACGTTCTGCTGACCGCAGGGACTTGCGGTCGATGTATGCAAAGCTGGCGCCTGATTTTTGGCCGGCATCCCTGACGAGCTTTGCGTCCAGCCAAGATGCATTGTAGCTGGAGAAGAGATGCCCAAAGGCAATATTAGCCTCGAAGATGAGATCTGTCTGCCTCTGCACATAATGGCCGCCGCCAAATCCCAAAAATACTGGAAGCTCTCGAATCTCCAGGGCAAGAATGGCTCTTGCCGCAGCCTCGCCCGCATGCGCATCGCACCACTGGGCCATTGTGCTGCCTATCTCTGCAAAGAAGCATGGCGTTCTCATGTCAGTCGGCCCATGGTGCGTAGCTTCTGCAGACACCAGGAATCCTTCAGGAGCGAGATTTCGAATGTTGCATAAAAAAGACCTCAAACCCGCTGGCGAGGCCCAAGAAAGCTCCTGGCGAAATTTTTCGATCACGCCGGTGAAGTGCCCGCCAAACCACGGCAAGCCAGCCTTGGACTCATGCCTGCAGGCGAAGACGACAACCCTCGGATGCAAGCCCAGGCAATTCAAGTGAGCGTCAAACCCTCGCAGAGCACTCTGCTCCCCATCGTGAATTATCAGGCATTTGTTTCCGGAACGCCAAAATCCATCATGCTCTTCCCAAGGCTCAAGTTCCAAAAGACGTTCATAGATGTTGAGGCTTGCCGGATCTGCACGAGAGCAGATTATGGCAAACTCATCCATCATCTTCCGTTCATATCTCCCTGCCCACACCAAGCATCTTGGCCACCATTGGAGAATAATTTATCTTTGCGGCCTTGATCTCGGAAAGAGGCATGATCACAAGCATGGGCCTCTCATCGACAAGCCCATCGGCTGAAAGATTGCGCAGCTCAGCGTCCAAGCGGCTCTTTAGTTCAGGATAGCCTGTAGACAAGAAAGAACCAAAGACCTCCCCTGGCTGCAAAATGCTGAACAGAGGTGCTCCAACGTTCCTGAGGGCCCTGTAGACCCTGGCAAGGTCTTCGCGGCTGTGGCCGTGTCTGATCTTAACGTGGTAGAAGGACAGCAACTCACAACAGATCTTCTGCCAGTCGATGTATGCCTCTCGGAACAATAGTCCTGTCTGGAAGAACTTGGTGCGCTTTCCTGAGATTGTAGGTCTGGAAATTCCAGTTCTTCTGGAGAGCTCAAGGTCTGATAGCATGGGATACTTCACAAATGCGTAAAGCGTCAGCTTGTCCTTCTCAGTGAGTCGGGATTCGTCCGTCAGGGCCACTGGCTTTGGCGGAATGATCTCATCAGGAAGGTCGGTTCTGCCCAGATCAAAAAGGCTATTCACTGCTAGGGCTGCATCTGCAGAGTAATTGGAGACTTGGAAGGGATAGTGGAAGTAAACGATATCCTCAATGAAATCGCTATGGTAATATCCATCGATGATGGGATCGAAGTTCACCTTGAAGTCCGTTAAGCTCTTTGAGTAGAATATAGAGACTGAGTCGGTGTTTGAAGAGACATGAGCCACGCAATTTGGGTAGCCTGTCCAATCCTGGAATGATTTTGATTCTCGCCTCACCTCAAAAGGCGCAGTCGGCTTGTATCTGACGAAGACGGAGGTCAGGATTTCGGCGCCCACAGCCTCTCCGGAAGGTACATTCAATAGTTTGATGAGTTTCCAGTCTCTGAACTTCCGCTTGCTCTTGAATATAGTCGATCGATCAACGCCGATGTTTGAAGCGAGATCTATATCACTAAACCCCGGATATCTGGCAAGACCGTAAAGAACTAACCTCTCCTTTGATGTTAATTTCAGTTGCATTCTAAAATCTATACTTTTTTTAAGTATTTATAGGTTGCCTAATCTTAGATTTCTCAGCATATCTAACCTGCATATACAATGTATAAGCGGTTTCAATTTTGCCATATTTTAATGTGTCTGACCACTGGCTGCACTTCTCCTAATCGGAAGCTGAACAGTCGATCTTTTGAGCACTGAAAATGGCAGATCATGTCCTGGCACCACTATGTCTGCAAGGTTTATTATCCTAGCCATGCTGGAGACGGCTAGATCTCGATCTACATGCATGAAAGGAGGCACATTTTTTTGGAAGTTTCCAAAAGTGGGCATTGCATCGCCTGCTATTACTATTGTCTGCGGACCTTCTACGACTATGGATATACTGTCCATGGTGTGGCCAGGCGTCTCTATCGCTCGCACTCCTGGTGCGATCACCTCTCCATCTTTTGGCGAGATGATCGCCGCCTGAGAGAAAAGATAGTTGTTCCCGCAATGATCTGGGTGAGCATGGGTATTCACGAGGGTATCTATCTGCTCAGGCCTCAGGCCCAGCCGGGCTAAAGCTTCGAGGATCTGTTCTCCCTCGCCTGCCAGCCCTGTATCCACTACTATCTTTCTTTTTTTGGATATTGTCAATGTTACCGAAGATCTGGCGTCCAGGATCCTTCCAGATTCATCCCTCAGGATCGAGCCGGGCTTGATGAGGAATACATCAGGCATGATCCGACATCCTCTCCGCTTTTAGGTAAGGTAAATATTCAAGCCAGGTAAAGCTTTTGCAGCTTTGCGCACAGTCGCTCTACCTGCTGCACTGCCGTGCCGATGTACTGATGCGGGTCCAGCAGCGATCGGATCTCCTCAGGCTTTAGGTGACGCATTACAGTCTCGTTCTCCAGGAGAACATCTGCCAGCTCTCTTCTCTGCTCGAAGGCCGTCATGCTGCTCTGACGCATGATCTCGTGCGCCTGCTGTCGTCCCACGCCTCTCTTGGCCAGCTCCACCATCACATTCTCAGCCATGTTCAGGCCGTGCAACAGCATAAGATTCCGCTCGATATTTTCAGGCCGCAGCCTGATGTTTTTGAGTGTGCGCTCTGCGAGGGTTATGAGATGATCGGTGAAGATGAAGGCCTCGGGGAAGACGACGCGCTCGCAGCTTGAGTTTGTCAGATCGCGTTCATCCCAAAGGGGGATGTTCTCGAAGGCTGGCAACAGCTGCGCGCGCACAACGCGTGACAGTCCGCATATCTGTTCAGACTTGATAGGATTGCGTTTGTGGGGCATCGTGGAAGATCCCACCTGCTTTTTGCCAAAACCCTCTTCGACCTCTGCTATCTCAGTGCGCTGCAATGAGCGCATCTCAACGAAGATCTTGTCAAGCGTTGACGCGACAAGCGCCATCCAGCAGACCATTTCAGCATGCCGATCGCGCTGTACCACCTGGTTGGAGACATCTACCTCTGTCAGACCAAGATGACGCATGACGCGTGTCTGAATCTCCATGCCGTCTTTGCCGAAGGCTGCTTGGGTTCCCACAGCACCACTCATCTTGCCAACAGCCACGCGTGGGCGGAGCTGCTCCAAACGCTCGATGTGGCGCGCTATCTCCGAAGCCCATATCGCGAACCTGAGGCCGTAGGTGGTGGGAACAGCGATCTGGCCATGTGTCCTGCCAGCGCAGACCACCATCTTGCTCTTCATGGCAAGGTCGAGCAGCAACGCCAGCAGCTTCTTCAGCTTCGGCTCCAGCACATCCAATGAGGCTTTGATCTGCAGGCCAGTGGCCGTATCCAGGATATCGTTGGAGGTCGCACCCAGGTGGATCCACTCTCCAAACTTTGGGCTAACCTCGGCCATGGCCAGGACTGTGGCCATCATGTCGTGGCCTATCTCGTCCTCGATCTGCTTGGCTCTATTTGGGCTGGCAGCCTCAGCTGCTGAGGCGATCTCCGCGGCTGCGCCTTTGGGGATCATGCCCAGCTCCTCTTCTGCCTGGGCGAGGGCAGCTTCGACGCGAAAAAGACAGCGAAGCCGGAAATCCTCCTCCCAGATAGCCTTCATCTCTTTTGTACCATACCTGAATTCTATCGGGTGAATCGCCATGAACGAAGGATTGTTTTAAGGGATTGATGGAGCTTTTGGTCCATGGGTCTATATTTTGATGATTTCAAATTCGCAGGACGGCCTTCAGGAGGAACTGGCCAAAAGAGATATCTACGTTAGGCTGCATCTGTAATTGAGGAGGTAAAAATGGCTGAGTTTCTCAATCCTTTCAGCGGCAAAGTGCCTGATCGCAAGCTCACAGAGGGAGAGCTGATCAGAGCGATTCGCCTTGACCTGGCTGCAGAGCACGAGGCAGTGCACCTCTACATGGCCCACGCCGAGGCCACGGACAACCCTCTTGCCAAGAAGGTGCTATTGGACATCGCCAACGAAGAGAGGGTTCATGCTGGCGAATTTGCCAGGCTGATTAGCATTCTCACGGGAGATGAAGATGCTCTGCTGGCCGAAGGCGCTCAGGAGGTCGACGAGATGGCATCCAAGCCCTGAGCCGCGCAGTCGACTGCCGCAGAAGGGCGCTCTAAAGCCCGATGGTGTCGTCCGTCGACACCACTTATTTTGGAGGCCATAGTCCAAAAGCAATGTTGAGGCCCATTACAACTACTCCAGCACCAATGCAGGCCCCAACTATCATCTTGGGATTGAGCTTGATCGAGGTATCATCGGCCTCAAAGTATCTCATCAGTCCTGCTGATGACTGCAGGCCGCTGCTTTCACTCTTTTTCTTTGCCATATTTTCGTCTATCACCTCATCATCTTAAAGTAGATTGCGGTTTGTCCGCAGTTATTTTGGTTCTTCTCAAAGCCAGCCGCCCTCATCCTGGAATGGGTATTTATCCGTCGTTCCACCTTTGATGATCATAGGCCAGTTCTCGCTCGGATTGCCTTTGGCAACATGGCCGCTCCAGTAATTTCCGCCGATGACATTGCCCCCGTCCCAGCTATTGTTGCCGTACAAGTCTTGCGAATGCTCCTTGTTGTTGATGAAGTTGTTGTGGTAGATCTGATTGCCTGAGGAGTAAATGATCTGCAGGCCCATAGGATTGTTTGTGATGTTATTCTGGTAGATCTGATTGTCGTTGGAGTAATTGAGCCAGACTCCAGTCTCGTAGTTGTGATCCACAACGTTGCCGCGAATGGTATTATTGCTGCAGTCGAGAAGCGATATACCATTTTGATTGTTGCCCGAGGCAGCGTTTTCGACTATCTGATTTGAGTTTGAGCTGACCAAGAACATCCCACTGTATCTGTTGCCTAACAGACGGTTTCCAAAGACCTCATTTCCAATTGAGTTCACCATGCGTATGCCATAGCAATTTGATACATTGTTCTCCTGGATCTTGTTTTGGTTTGAGTTGAAAAGGAAAATGGCATCATTGGTGACATCGTTCCTCTGCAGGATAAAATTATTGCAATAGGCCAATGTGATATGAGCGAGCTTTTTATTCTGTATGAGCCCGCCCGATTTTCCATAGACGTAGGCTACAGGCGCTCCGTCCACCAGATTTGATTCGTCGATGGAATTGTTGAATCCTTCTTTTAAGGAGCTCTCCACATAGAGGCTCCACTTTATCTCCTGGATTCTGTTGTCCTTCAGCAAGTTGGCTGAAGAGTCCAGCATGATGATGCCCTTGTCTCCTCTGGAGATTTCGTTGTCCTGCAAGCTGTTGCCGTTGGAATAATCTATCTCTATTGCAGTGTCTTTGACGTCACTAATGCTATTTCCTGTTATTATGTTTTCACGACTTTTTGCCAGACCAAAGGCACGAGTGCTATTCACAATTCTGCAACCAGCGATTGTGTTCCAATTGGAGTTCTCAAGGGCAATGCCGAACTCCACGTTCTTGATGCTGTTGTTCTCGATCTCCTGGCCACTGCAGTTCATGAAGTACATTCCGCGCAAACTTCGAGATACAGCATTGTCCCTCAGATCGCCTGAGGTGCTATTGAAGATCCATATCCCATATGTCTTGGCCTCAATCTTGTTTCCAATGATCTCAGAATCGCTGCTGTTCATCAGCCAGATGCCCATAGATGAGCCGTTCGCACTATTGCCAGTGATGCTGTTCTCTCCAGCGTCCCTGATCAATATGGCGACCGTTCCGCCAATGATCTCGTTATCGAGCACATTGTTGTCGCTTGAACCTGTCAGCAGGGCCACTCCACCCTCGCAATCCTTCACGACGTTCTTGGCAATGGAGTTCATGTGCGAATCTCTGACGAGTATTGCAGGGTTATCCTTCTCAAATGCGTTCTCCTTGATGGTGTTCCCGTTCGAGCGGACATGTATCCCCGGTCCTGTGAAGTTCTCAAAGGTCAGACCCTCCAGAGAGCAGCCATCTGAGGTTATCGTAATTCCTGTCTCCTTCCCATCTCCTTTGAGGACTATCGGCTCCCTCTCGCCAAGGAGTGGCATGAGGGATACGCTCTTGTTCAGAATTACCTCTTCGTGATAGTTTCCAGGCTTGACATAAATTGTGTCGCCATTATCTGCAGCNATCACGGCTTCTTGGATGGTCTTATAATTGGCGAAGCCATCATCATCCACGATGTACGATCTTGCTCCATCAATTGGTTGGAGCCATATGAGCAAGACGATGAAGATGATCACGGTATTTCTTGGCATAAGCCTAACATACTTGCTAAGGCTCCTATTATAGTTAATGCAACCATCGGGGCATTGTCTTGGCATATCAAGAGAACCCCTTTATTTCCAGTGGAAAAATAAACCAAAAATTTTTTCTCCACGAGACATACCTCTCCACCAGTCAGATCAAATTGTAGGATATTAATTATAATATTATTTAGTAAGTTATGGATCATTAAAGCGCATCTCCAAGTCCAAATGGGCCTTTGTAGCTATCTTATTTGGGCATTTTTCCTGGTAGGACACCCATTACTAATTTGAAGTAAGTAATCCCGTCTTATAACAATTCTGGATTTGTGCTGTGTTGTGCAAAACCTTATTAACCCTCATGTCTCAAATGTACCTGGTCGATGATAGGATGACAGAAATAGCGCCGCATAAGCACTGTGTGGTCTGCGGCAATGCCGTTCGAGCAGATGAAAACTTCTGCGACGAGCTTTGCGAGACGAAATTCAAGTCAGCTCAAAGAAGGCAGCAATTATTGTTTGGAGCATTCATCGTTCTGATGGTGCTGATCTTGTTCCTACCATCACTTTTAAAGATGAAAGGGTGAAGATGCGCTCTATCGTCGTGATCGTGGCCCTTTTGGTCACAATGATATTTGCCGTTTGCTGCGGCTCGGGTGATGAGTACATCAATGTTAAAGATGTAACCATGCGTCTTAACGGAGAAAACGCCACCTTCGAGCTGAACTATTCTCTGGACACTTTTACGCGTCTTTATGTGCTAGCCCTAGGCTGCAGGTATCTCGAACCCGAATTGTTATCTTTTCTTGGGAGCTACCGCAACGTCAAACTCTTGAAGGCGGATATCAACGGTGCTGCATTGCAAGTCAAAAATGCCGGAAAATACAACGGCGGATATTACCTGTTCGACTCCAAACCACTTGGTTCAAGGACCAAACCCCTCAATAGGGGGGTGGCCAAGTTCACAGTAGTGTATCCTGAGGGGCGAGTCTATACATTTTACAATGTAACTTGCACTCAGAGTGTTTTCTGCCGGGCCAGCTCGCTCAACCGCACATTGAATTAGGGCCTCTGAGCGAAGGGCTCGATGATGCCTTGGCATTTTGTCCGCTTACAAAATAGGCTCCTCGCTATTTTATGTGGGTAATGAAGTGATTCTCTGTCTCTGTGTCTCTGCGCCTCTGTGGTTTA
>Ga0067045_1028235_pt1 | contig 38658 bp, 37 predicted proteins | sample TerdegcTABiofilm_FD_59184 | JGI IMG/M metagenome (GOLD analysis project Ga0067045, IMG submission 59184) | Combined Assembly of (Gp0054472, Gp0054536) Wastewater bioreactor microbial communities from Singapore -Terephthalate degrading... | reverse complement strand
GGTAGGCGGGGGCGGCCCCTGCCGGCCCGCCCCGTCCCCAGAGTCCGGGTGGCCGCCGATGCCGCCTCAAGGGCGACGCTGCCAGTGATAGCGGCGGTGGTAATGCCGATCCAGCAGCTGGTTCCCTTCCAACCGATATTGGAGTCGGTAGTTTCAGTCGTAGATTTTATCATCCTCGAGGCGATATCTCAGGCGATAATTCCGGTCGTAGATTTTATCGCCCTCTAGACGATATTGCAGGCGATAATTCCGATCATAGATCTTGTCGCCCCGGAGAATGTACTGGCGGCGATAGTTGTTGTCGTAAATATCCATCTCCTGGGCGTGGCCCGGCCCGGTCCAGAGGTGGAAGGCCAGGGCGGCCCAGAAAGGAATCGCCAATCTCCACCGGCGGCGATTGGACCTGCTGGCAAAATGGGGGAACATCGGCTACTCCTCAGGTGCCGGGGCTGTTCAGCCCAACATCCGACGACGGCGAAGGGAGGCCGGGCGGAGAGGCCGGTCCGACCTTTCCCCACCGGACTCGCTCTCTCGGGGGAAGAGGCTGAGCTGCAGGATCTGCTCTTCGTATTCCAGGCCGGCGCCGATGACACTGGTGGCTTCCAGCCGCAGATCCCATCCCAGGGCCACGGAGCGCCGCCGTTCCACCGGGGCTGCCGCCGCTTCAGCCAGGAACGGACTTATTACCTGGGAGAGAATGGCTGGACCTGTCTCCCGGCCATTCTTGGCGGTCTCCAGGGCATCCAGGACATAGCTGGCCACCAGCTTGCGGTGCAGACGCCGGCAGGTATCGGCGCGGCCCAACAGTTCCACCCCGGCCAGGACCCCGTCAATGGCCGCAGCCAACCCCACTTGGTTGGCAGCCGGGGTAAAATGCCGGAGATAATCTTCACTGGCGTCGCCCATGATCTCACAGAGGTCTGACAGGGCTTGAGTGGGCGAGGGCGACACGTTGGCCCGGGCGAACTTTGCCTCGATTTCTTCCCAGATCTGCCCCTGGTCAGAGTGATAGGCCCCGAAGTTGCGAAGGCAGGAATGCACCGAGAGATTTTTCTTCCGGCGCAGCTGGGCGCTCATGGTCCGCTCCGGACTGCGGAACTCCCGGCCCCGGTAATGCCAGCGCCCCCGTTCAATACAGGAAACCGGAATGATGGTGACGGAATGGGGCGCCAAGAGGAGGGTGGCATTTAAGACTCGATTCTGTTTGGCTCCCACCAACTCCTCGCCATCCAGGAGCAGCACCTTTTGCGCCGAGGCATTTTTTACCCGCAAGGTTGGTACCTGACCGGCCTCATCAACCTCCTGCACGGTGAGGACCCCCGCCTGCAGGGCTTCGTCCAAGGTGAGGTAATCCACCTGGACATCGGATGCAGCCAACAGGGCCAGGATCTCCAGGTTTCGATAGCTTTGGGCCGGCCCCGGGGTGAGCTGTTGGAAAAACGTGGTCAATGCACTAGTCATGGCTTACCTCCTTGCCAACCTGTTCAGAGACAGGAAATCTTCACACCTCTGAGATCATTATGGCAGAGGCCCAAGTCAACGGTTGTCATTAGGGGATTTTTCTGATAAGATTTTGCCATGTCCACGTTGCGTCAGCCTACCTATCCGGCCGCCCTCAACATGGCCAAATTAATCTATACCCTGGCCTCCCAGGCCCGGTCTTTGACCTTGACGGACATTCAGCGCCTGCTGGGGGTCTCCGCCCGCACGGCTCGGCGCTACCGCCAGGCCATCAATGAAGTCCTGACCAATCGTGACGGCGAGCCATTAATCAGGGTGATCCGGGTGGGAGGCGTCGAACGGTGGCGGCTCAATGAAACCGCCCACCTGGAGGTCACCCCCTACCAGCTTATTTCCCTCTATGTGGGCGCCATTCTCATGGCCTCATTGGACCAGACTGTGGTGCGGGATGGCCTCTTGGATGTCTTTGCCGCCCTGGCCGAGGCCATTCCCATGACCCAACGGTCGCTCTTGAAACATTATGAAAAAAAATTTTTTGCCACCGGCTTCGGCCGTCGGCGTTACGATGCCGCCGACGAACATATCGACGTCATCCTGCGGGGGCTCCTCAACCAATACAAGCTCTCCTTGCACTATCGTTCCCAGAAGGGCGAACGGGATTACCTGGTCCACCCCTATACCCTGGTCCTGCATCGGGAGGCCCTCTATCTCAACGCCTATGTGGAGGAATACCAGGAAATCAGGACCTTCCGGGTGGACAACATCCTGGCGGTGCAGCTGCTGAAAGAACCCTTTGATTATCCCAAGGATTATACCCCCGGAGCGTTGTATCAAAAATCCTTTGGGGTGTTTCGGGGAGATGACCATAAGCTGATCCCGGTGGTGCTGGACTTCCCGGAGAATCTCTATGACTACGTGGCCAATCGCACCTGGATGGCCCACCAGGAGATCAGTCCGATCCAGGACGGCAGGTTTCAGATGCGGGTGGAGGTCAACAGTCTCTTTGAGATCTTCCACTGGGTGATGGGAATAGGCAGTGACGCCCGGGTGCTGGCCCCCCCGGAGCTGCAGGCCATGGTCCGGCAGGAGGCGGAGAAGATCCTGGCCAGTTACCCAGAAGGGGCCCGGAGCGAAGCGGCGGAGAAATCTGCCCGAAAAAGGTCTGAACGCCGGTCCCCAGTGGCTAAAAACCGCCAGTAACCCTGGTTAATGCAGAGAAGACCGCTGGTCTGCCCCCAGACTCTGGTGGAGGATTTTGCCCAACTCCTCCAGGCGATAGGGTTTTCTGATGACCCCTTTGAAACCATATTCCTGGTAGTGGGTCATGATGGCGTCTTCGGCATAGCCGCTGGAAACTATGCCGATGACGTTAGGGTCCACCTGCAGTAATTTTTCCATGGCCTCCCGCCCGCCCATGCCGCCGGGGACGGTAAGGTCCAGGATGACGCCGTCAAAGGACCGGCCCTCTGCCAGGGCTTCTTGATAGCGGCGCACCGCCTCCTGCCCGTCGGTGGCCACCGTCACCTCATAGCCCAGTCGCTGCAGCATCCGCGTTACCACCTCTCGGACCATGGTCTCGTCATCCATAATCAGGATGCGCCCCCGGCCGATATAGAGTTCCGTTTCCATCGGCCGTGGCGGCACCGCTTGCTGCTTGGAAGCCGGCAGGTAGATGGTAAAGGCGGTACCCTTCCCCAACTCCGAGGCCACCGTGATGTGGCCCTCATGGTTGTTGACGATGGCAAAGACCGTGGCCAGCCCCAGACCGCTCCCCTGTTGTTTGGTGGAAAAATAGGGATCAAAGATATGGGACAGGTGGTCGGCGGGGATGCCGATACCCTCATCACTCACCGTCAACTTGACGTATCGTCCCGGAGGCAGCGGCAAGCCCGAGTTTTGATCCAAAACCACATTGGTGGCCGCCAAGGTAATGTTGCCGCCATTGGGCATGGCCTGCACGGCATTGATGACCAGGTTCTGGATGACCTGACTGATCTGGCCTTCATCCACCTCGACAGGCCACAGCTCGGGGGGCAGGAGGAATTGACAGCGGCTGGGGGAGCCGGTGGCGGCAAAGGCGGCGGACTCTTCGACAATATCCTGGAGGGAGGCCAATTTTTTCACCGGTGCCCCACCTTTGGCAAAGGTCAGGAGGCGCTGCACCAGGTCCCGGGCCCGCAGGGTGGCCTTTTCCGCCTCCCGCAGCCGCTCCTTGATCTGGCGGTCACTTTGCTGGTCCTCCACCTCCAGCAATCCCAAGGACAGGTTGCCCAGGATGGCGGTGAGGATATTGTTGAAATCATGGGCAATGCCACCGGCCAGCAGACCCAGGGAGCGCAGTTTGGCCATCTTCAGGAGCTCCTCTTCCAGACTGCGCTGCAGGGTGATATCCCGGAAGACCAGCACTGCGCCCCGCACCTGTCGGTTAAGATCAATAATAGGAGCGCCGCTGGCCGCAATGAGCCGCTCCCGGCCGTCCTTGGCCAGGAGGAGCAGAGACTGCTCCGAGATGGATTCTCCGGCCAGGAGGCGGGGTACGATCAGGGTCTGGGGGGTCCGGTTCTGGGGAGCATAGAGTTGCAGCACCTGGTGCACCGGCTGGCCCAGGGCCTCGTCCTGACTTCGGCCGGTCAATTCCTCGGCCAGATGATTCATTAACTGGATATTGCCGGCGGTGTCGGTGGCCAGGACGGCATCGCCGATGGAGCTCAAGGTCACTGCCAACCGGTCTTTCTCCGCGGCCAGGGCTTCTTCGGCCTGTTTGCGTTGGATTAACTTACACATGCCGTCCATGAGGAGGGTCAGTTGTCTGATGTCGGCATCGTCGTAAGGTTCCTGTTTGTTGCCGACGCCGGCCACGGCCACGATGCGATTCCCTTCCAAAACCGGGAGATTGAGATGGCGGTGCACCGGCACATGACCGGGCGGCAGGCCTTTTTTCCAGGGATTGGGCGCGGCATAGTCATTGGTGATGATCGGCCGCCGCTGCCGGATGGCTTCGCCCCAGAGGCCGGTCTCTTCCACCCGGTAGACCAGCTGGTGCCCCCCCAAACCACACAGCCTGCTGCTCTGATGAGACCAAGCATACATGGTCAGTTCGGTCTCGTCCTCATTCAGGAAGGCCAGGTAACCGATCTGGCTGCGGGTCAGGCGTACCGCTTCCTCCAGGGCAAAGGTGACGATCTCCTGGAAGGACTGGTCTTGCATCTGTCCCAGACGGATGAGGGTCTCCAGGCGGGCTTCATCCAGACGCAGGGCCTCACTAGCCCGCTGACGGGCCAAGGCGTTCACCAGGATATCGCCCACCATGTGCAGCAGGGTGACGATCTCCTCCGGCCAATCCCTGGTCTGACGGACGCTGTCAAAGCCCAGGAAACCCAGGAGCTGGCCCTGGTGAACCAGGGGGACCACCACTAATGACTGAATGCCCTGGCGCCTGAATTCCGCCTTCTCCGCCTGGGCCTCCGGGGGCAGGTCGGCCACCCGGGAAATACAGCACACCTGTGTCTGCATCTGGGCCGCGAACCAGGGGAACAGAACCTGGAGATCCAGATTCTGCAGGTTATCTTTTTCAGGCACGATGCCCGGGGCGCACCACTCATGGGTATTGCTGACGAGGCGGCCCTGGTCGTGATACAGGAAAACATACGCCCGATCCACCTGGACAAAACTGCCGATGGCTGCCAAAGCCCTGTCAATCCCGGCGTCGATCTCCTCGGGCGGCAGGTTAATGAACTCGGTGGAGATGCGGACAATGAGGGCATCCAGCTCCAACCGGAACCGCAGATCGGCCTCAATTTTCTGTCGCTCCGTAATATCGGTGATAATTCCCACCAGACGCTCAACCTGGCCGGCGGCCGTCTGGATGGGATTGAGGATGACCTGCAGCGCCAAGGTCTTGCCCCCGGGATGGGCATATCCCATGGTCAGGGTAGTCTTTTTACCCTGGGATACCTGTTTAAGGGCCTGGGCCACCAGACAGCGTTGCTTAGGCAGGCAGAGTTCCTGCAGGGAAAGGCGGCGGATATCCTCCTCAGCATAACCCAACACCTGCAGGCCGTTGGGATTGATGGCCAGAAATTGTCCCTGAGGGTTAAACAAGGCGATACAATCAGGCGCCCCCTCGATGAGGCTCTGATATTGACGCTCGGTGGCACCGATGCGGCCCGAGGCCTCCAAGGTGATGTCCCATATCAAAAAGAATCCCAAAGCCGTGAGACAGAGGAACAGGGTCAGGGTCAGTCCCAGGACCCGGGCGGTCATCAGGGGTTGCATCGAACCCAGGATCACTACCTGCCAGTCGCCGCCGGCCAAGGTCTTGGCCTGGACGAGCCAGGTCTGATCCAGCAGGTGCACCAAACTGCCGGGATCCGGCCGGCAGGACAGGAGGGGAGGAAAGGGTCCGGAACCGAATTGCCGGGAGTCAAAAATCTGGGCCAGCAATGCCTCGGGCACCGGCCAAAGACTCTTCAGGACCAGCTGGGGCCGGTTGGCCAGAAAGATGATACCATGACGATCCACCAGAAACGACAGGTAGTCTTTGGGCAGGACGGCTTCCAGACGGTCCAGGACCATTTTGACCACCGCAACCCCCACCACCTGTCCGGCCTGGTCCCTTACCGGCGCACTGGCATAAAAGCCCCGCTCCCAGGAGGTGGATCCCAGCGCCAGGTAACTGCCGTTGCGGCCGGCCCGGGCCTGCTGGAAATAGGGGCGAAAGGCATAGGATTTGCCCACGAAACTGTCAGGGGAGCGGCGGTTGGAGGAGGCGACGGTTAGGCCATCCAGTCTCATCAGATAGATCACCGTCCCGGGGAAGGAGGCGCTGAAGCGATCCAGCTCCAGGTTGGCGGCGTCCAGGAAGGCCTCCTGCGGCGACATGAAGGCCCTCTGGATCGCCGCCGCCCCCGCCACCGTCATGGCCAAACTATGGCCGCCGGCCATTTCATGCTGCAACAGGAGCTCGAATTGTTGGGCATACTGCCCACTGAGGGCCTCTACCGCCCCCCGGGCCCGCTCCTCCAGCAGGTGACTGAACAGCCACCCCATCAGGAAGATGAGGACCGTGGCACCCATGGATCCCAGCCGCAGCAGGCGGCGCAGGCGATTGAAGACCCCCGGGTTTTCCCTTGTGGTGCTCTCGTCTTCATACCACCAGAGGCAGAAACTGCTTAGCCACAGGCTCAGGGCGCGCAGGAGAATACCCAGCTGCAGGACCGGAGGGCGGCGTGCCGGTGCCGCCGCTCCCAAAAGTAGCAAGGACGATTCCCCTTGCAACAGCAGACCCGCACTGAGGCCGGCCAGGACCAGACCAAATCCCACCATCCGGAGAAGCTGGTCCTCCCAGGCGTCATTTTTGGGAGCCAGCCAGAGCACTAGACCCGCGGCCAGACTTGCGGGCAGGAACAGGGCAAAATAACCGGTGGCCTGGAGAACCGGTCCGCGGCCCCCCAGCCCTGACAGCGCCAAGGCCAGGGCCACCCAAAGAGGCCAGCGCCTGGGCCTTCCCCCCAGCCGAGCCCAGCCTGTTAAAGCAAATTCCCCCAGGAAAACGGCGGCGACTATCTTGAGGAAGAAAAACAGCATGGAGCTGGCCGGCTGCCAGCCAAAAAAGGCCAGGGCCAGCCGCAGCCACTCCGAAATGCCCTGGGTCAGGGCGAAAAAGCCCAACCACTTCCAGGGCAGGCGACTATCCTGGGCCCGCACCAGCATAAAGGCGCCCAGGGCCAGGACCAGCAACGCCAGACCGGTGCTAAAGATAAGGACATCGAGATGTTGATCCAGGAACGCCCACATAGGAGTATTGCGGAAAACTTACATCAGAAAATATTTTTTAGACAATGGATTTTCCATGACCTGGTTGCCGTTGGAGAGATAATTTATTGTGACTATACTACTATTACCTGTAACAATTAGCATCCATCCTAAGACTTCCTTAGAATTTTGAGATATATCGCCCCACTGCAAAGATTTCCTGGCAGGGGCGTGACTTATCATGCCCTTCCGGGCGCTTTTCCTGAGATATCCCAAGGTTCCGAATGAATCTAACCGATTTCCATTACTTAAAAGAGTCACGCGCAAACCATGAAAATACAGGTTGTCATACTTGGCTACCTTGGGCGGGCACGGAGACCCGCCCTACTAGAAAAGAATCTCTTACGGAAACCAGTTATCATGAGCCTTCGGCTCACCTGAGATCATGAAAACCAGTGAAGCAGGCTTCCCTGCACATGCAGGCACGATTTTCAGGACAGAACCAGATTTTTCTGGCAACTGACCACTGACAACTTTATTTTCTAACAGATTTGTGCCCAGCCGCAGAAGCGTGTCAAATTTTAGGAGTATTCCCCAATGGCAAAGATTTCACTGTAGGGGCGTGAGTTATCACGCCCTTCCAGGCGCTTTTCCTGGCCTAACCCCAGGTTCCGGATGGGCATTAATTCAAGGGCACACCTAGTAATTCAACCATGATAGCTTTCACAAAAGAATAATTGATATTATTAAATCATAAATAATATGGAGCCAAAAGTAAAGGATCAATCCTGTTGGTTGCTTGATCCGCCCTTGGAAACTCAAGGAATGCCGTCAAAAGGGATCGGCTGGGGGCCAGAGTTGATGTGCTCACAATGGAATTTCCCCCTCTCACTGCGGCCCGGCGATATGACATCGGTTTTTACATAGGCTCTGATTGGTTATCGGTATCATGTCCGGGATGCGTGAATGTTACGGGTGCCGTCGGCGGGATCGGGCCAGACTCTGGATCCGGCCGCGGCATACAGGGCTCGGGGAGAGTCCCTTGGAAAATCCAAAAAAAATTAAACTGGATGGAGAAGAAAAAGCAACGAACCGATAAGAATAATGAACACCGAAGGTGGGCTGCAACTTTTGTTTTGCTCCCGGCAGGAAAAGGCATTATATTTATGTGTGGGGAAAAAAGGGAGAATATGGCATTACCCTGATCCGGGGATGCCGGTCTGGCAAGCCGCCGCCGCTTCTCGTCACCTCCAAGCCTCCCCCGGGGCATAGGCTGCTGCGGGACCAACAGGGAAGCTGCCGGCCCTTGGTATACCCGGCGCCAAGGAAGGGTTTGGAAACAAGCGTTATGAAAATCAGCTCCTTTACTCTTGAAGTGGCCACGACGGGCGGGACTGATATCATTGATCTGACGCCGATGGTGCACCAGCAGGTGGCGGCCGGGGGCGTGGTGACCGGGAGTCTGATCCTGTTCACGCCCGGCTCCACGGCGGCTCTGACCACCATTGAATATGAGACCGGGGTGATCAACGATCTGCGGCGGGCCATTGAGCGCCTCCTGCCCCGGGAGCTGACCTATGAACACGACCGGCGTTGGGGGGATGGCAATGGCTATGCCCATGTCCGGGCGGCTTTTTTCAAGCCCGATCTCACCGTTTTGATTGAAGCCGGGCGCCTGCTATTGGGAACCTGGCAGCAGATAGTCCTCTTGGATTTTGACAACCGGCCCCGCCGCCGAGTGGTGCAGGGGCAGGTTATGGGGATACCGTCATCGCCAACATGAAAAAAGGCCTGGCCGCACCCCGCCGGTTGGCCCAACGAAAACTTGCTTTCGGTGACAACGAGTTGGTACAGGCGCTGTTCGGCCAACAGAGTCAGCATCTGCGTCTCATTGATCGCCTGTTGCAGATCAAGTCCAATGTCCGGGGCAACGAAGTCATCCTGGAAGGCCCGGAAGAGGATATCTTCGTGGGAGCCCGCACCCTCGAGGGGCTCTACCAGCTCCTGCAATCCGGCTATCCTCTGGCCGGCCAGGATGTGCAGTACGCCCTCCGTCTGGTGCGGGAGCAGCCGGATATCGACCTCAAGTCCATCTTCCTGGATTCCATCTTTATCGCCGGGTTGAAACGCCGGATCACGCCCAAGAGCCTAAACCAGAAACATTATCTCCAGGCCATCCGCCAATGTGACATGGTTTTCGGCATCGGTCCGGCCGGTACCGGCAAGACCTACCTGGCCATGGCCATGGCGGTGGCAGCGTTAAGCAATAACGAGTGTTCCCGGATCATCCTGACCCGACCGGCGGTGGAGGCCGGGGAGAAATTGGGCTTTTTGCCCGGCGACCTCTTTGAAAAGGTTAATCCTTACCTGCGGCCGCTGTACGATGCCCTCCATGACATGATGGATTTTGACAAGGCCTCCCAGCTGATGCAGCGGGGGGTCATTGAGGTGGCCCCCCTGGCCTTCATGCGGGGCCGCACCTTGAACAATGCCTTTGTCATTCTGGATGAGGCCCAGAATACGACCTCGGAACAGATGATGATGTTTCTCACCCGCCTGGGTTTCGGCTCCAAGGCGGTGGTCACCGGCGATGTGACCCAGATTGATCTGCCGGCCAATACGGTTTCGGGCCTGAACGAAGCCAGGGAGATCCTCAAGGCCGTGCAGGGTATTACTTTTATTTATTTCAATAAAAACGACGTGGTGCGTCATCCTTTGGTTCAGGATATCATCCTGGCCTATGAAACCTACCAACAACGGCTCCGCCGCCCCGCCCCGGCCCGCCTGTCTCCCCGAGACCACGACCATGAATGAGAAAAAGTCCAACGGCAAGTCCAAGCGTTTTGCCTTCAACCAAGTGCAACGGCTGTGGGCCACCCTGCCCTTTGGCCGGCGCACCGTTGACCCCGGAGTGCTGGCCCCCTGGCACAAGGTCCTGTTCCTGGCCGGGTTCAGCTTCTTGGCGGCCCTCATGGTCTTCCCCCGCCCCCAGACTTCCCACCTCCACTATCAGGTGGGAGATATCGCCGAGCGGGATATTAAGGCCAGTGCGGATTTTTTAGTATTAGACCAGGAATCTACGGCCAAACGGCAGCAGGAGCAGGCGGAGGACAGCCCCCTGGTCTTTGATCTGGATGAGCGCATCGGCCCGGAGACCAATGCCCGTTTGCATCAGGCCTTCGAGTTCATGCGGCAGGTCATTCAGGAAAACCAGTCCTCTCAGGTGGGATCGGCCCAAAGCCAGGCCGGCACCGCCTCCAAACCGCCCTTCTCCCGGCTCTACAAGATCCTCCTGGAGAAAAAACCGGAGTTTGATCGCCTCTTAGGGGCGTCCCTCCCTAATAATATCTTTTACCTTTTGGCCCGCAACCACTTCTCGGTGCAGTGGGAAGATATTATCAGCCAACAGGTCAACGTGGTGATTTCCCAGGGAGTTTATGGAGAGCAGGGCCTAGCCCCCACCGACCTGCACCGGCCGGTGATCATTCGCCGCCTGCCCTCCTGGCAGGAGAAAGAAGAAGCCAGCGCCAACCGTTTCCTGGCTCTCGGCGAGGCCAAGAAGCGGGTGAACGCCTACTGTCGGGAGGCGGTGGAGGACCTGCCTTCGGGGGCCCGTTGGGCCATCTGCGAGATCGCCCAGCTCTTGGTAACCCCCAATATTTCGCTGAATCGGGCCGAGACGGAGAAACGCAAACAGGCCCGCTTAGAGGAAGCCCGGCCGGTTTACTTCCAGATTAAAAAAGGCGAGATGCTGGTCCGGGAAGGGGAAAAGATCACCCCCACGCATCTGGTAAAACTCACTGCTCTGGACAGAGAACAGCCCCAAGGGTGGTGGCTGTGGAATTTTCTCGGGACCTGGGGACTCATCGCCCTGATCAGCGGCTTTTCCGCCAGGCTGCTCCGGGTTAACGTCAAAAAAGGCCCCCGGTCGATCAAGGAGTATGCCTTCCTGGCCACGACCTTGTTGGGGGTAACGCTCTTCAGTCTGGGGCTGGTGTTTTTCAGCGGCGCCCTGGGTCGGTTGAGCCCCACCTTGGCCAAGAACTTCCTCTTTTTCCTGCCGGTGGCCCTGGCCCCCATCCTGGTCCAGGTCTTCATCGGTCTGGAGACGGCGATCCTGACGACCTTCCTGGCGGCCATGCTCTCCGCCTTGTTATTGGATAAGCCGTTCTTCTTCTTTCTCTATTTTGTCCTCAGCGGCCTGGTGGCAATCTGGGCCAGCCTCTATTGTCGGACCCGGTGGGGGTTTATTCTGGCCAGTCTCTATATTGCGGCTTTTAACGTCCTCATGGTGGCTGCCGTGAAGCTGGTCCAATTCCCCCTCCAATTGACCGATATTATCCAGGGAATGATCTTTGGAATGGCCGGCGGCCTGCAGATCGGCATCCTGGCCACCGGGTTGGCCCCGGTTCTCGAGGTGGTTTTTGATCTCACCTCCGATGTCAGGCTGTTGGAACTCATCAACCTGGAAAGGCCCATCCTGCGCCAGCTTATGTTGATGGCTCCCGGCACCTATCACCATTCCATCATCGTCGGCAATATGGTGGAGGCCGCCGCCGAAAAGATCGGTGCCAATCCCCTGTTGGCCAAGGCCGCGGCTTACTATCATGATATCGGCAAGATTAAAAAACCAAACTATTTTGTGGAAAACCAATTTGACGGTGAAAACAAGCACGAAAAATTAGCCCCGTCCATGAGCAGTCTCATCCTCCAGGCCCATGTGAAAGACGGGGTGGAATTGGCCCGGCAGAATAAAGTCGGCCAAAAGATCATTGATATCATCCGCCAACACCACGGCACCAGTTTCATGGCCTATTTCTATAATAAAGCCAAACAGCAGGCCGCCAACCCCGATATGGTGAACCGGGAAGATTATCGCTATCCGGGCCCCCGGCCCCAGACTAAAGAGGCCGGCCTGGTCTTGTTGGCTGACCAGGTAGAGGCGGCCTCCAAGACCCTGTTGGACCCCACCCCGGCTCGGATCCAGGGAGCGGTCCAGAAAATTATCAATAATATTTTTGCGGACGGGCAGCTGGATGAGTGCGAACTGACGCTCAAAGACCTCCATGAAATCGCCAAAAGCTTCATCAAGATTCTGAGTGGCATCTTCCACCACCGCATCGAGTATCCCCAATCCGCAGAAAAAACCAGTGACAAAAAGAAAACCAGTGAAGATTTGGATAAACAACCGGCAGAGAAAGATACGCCTCGACTTGGCAAAGATCAGGAGAAAAATCGGGAAGATCTTAAAAGGCTTGGACTGTCCTGAAGCTGAACTCAGCCTGACCCTGGTCAATGATCCGGCCATGGCCCGCTTTAACCAGACCCTGCTGCAGCGGCGGGGCGCCACCAACGTCATCGCGGTGCCCATGCAGGGCGGTCCCTTTCCCCAAGTCCAGCCCCAGGTACTGGGCGACGTGGTCATCTCCTTGGAGACCACCCGGCGACAGGCCAAACGCTATGGATGGAGATTCCTGGACCTGCTGGATCTCTATCTGATCCATGGCATTCTGCATCTCCTGGGCTACGACCATGAGGGCAGCGAGGCCGAGGCCCAACGCATGGCCGACAAGACCAGGGCCTTGTATAAACTCTTGCATCCGGAATCAGAGGAGGAGATTGTGTGGCCAAATTGGAAGTAAATGTCGATCATGTGGCAACCCTGCGCCAGGCCCGTCTGATTGACGAACCCGATCCGGTGACCGCCGCGGCCTTGGCGGAACTGGCCGGCGCGGATGGGATCATTGTCCACCTCCGGGAAGACCGCCGCCATATCCAGGACCGGGACCTCACCCTGCTCCGCCAGACGGTCAAGACCCGCCTGAACCTGGAAATGGCCGCCGCCCCGGAAATTGTCGGTATCGCCTGCCAGGTGAAACCCGATGTCGTGACTCTGGTGCCGGAAAAACGGGCCGAATTGACTACCGAGGGTGGCCTGGATGTCGTCGGGCATCTGGACCATCTGAGGCAGGTGGTCCGGACCCTCCAGGAGGCCGGGATCACCGTCAGCCTGTTCATTGATCCGCAGCCTTCTCAGATTCAGGCTGCGGCCGACCTGGGCGTCACTTATGTGGAACTGCATACCGGCACCTACGCCGAAGCCACCACCCAGGCCGAGGCGGAAAGACTCTTCGAAGAGCTACTGGCCGCGGCCGCCCATGCCCGGCAACTGGATCTCATCGTCAAGGCCGGCCACGGCCTCAATTACCGCAACATCAAACCCTTCCGGGGCCGGAAAGAGTTTGCCGAATTCAGCATCGGCCACAGTATCATCTCCCGGGCCATTTACGTAGGCCTGACCCAGGCCGTGCGGGAAATGATCGCCCTGATAAACGGCTGATCCCCGCCTGATCGTTGCCGATGCCAATAAAGCGACCCCTGCGGTTGCCATGGAGGTGCAGATGATGTCACGTTTACTCCTCCTTGCCTGCCTCCTGCTCGTGGGCCTTGGCCTGAGCGGCTGCGGCAAGGAAGAACCCCCCAAACCCAAGGAAGTGACTAAAGACCAGTTGCAGAAACAGGCCGGTGAACTCTTGGATAGCGCCAAACAGTTCCTGCAGCAACAGAAGGACAAACTTCTCCAGGAGATCAACGGCCGTTTGCAAGGGTTGGATGAGAAGATCAAAGAACTCCAGGACAGAGCCGAAAAGGCCTCCCCCGAGGCCAAAGCCCGGTTGGAGGGATTAATCAAAGACCTGCAGGAGAAACAGGCCGCTATCCAGAAGCAGCTTCAGGAATCCCAGGGGGCGGTGGGCCAGGCGTGGGAAGAATTAAAATCCGGCCTCAACCGCCAACTACAGGAGCTGGAAGAGGAGTCGAAAAAAGACCGGAATCTGTAACGGTGGGAAAAAAAGCTGCCGCCGCCCCATGCCAGGAGGGAGTTATGCCCCAGACCCCCAGTGCCATCGGTTGGGAATACCTGCGCCAGACGCGGTATTCCCGGGAGAATCTCCGGTCCGAGCCGCTGGTCCAATACCCCCGCAGCCCCCTGTATAAGACCTATCCCGCCGAGACCGAGCGGTTGGCCCTGCCGCCCGTTCCCCCGGGCCTGCAGAAGAATTTCTGGCAATGCGTGCAGGAGCGCCGTTCCCAACGGGATTACGCCGACGAGCCCCTCAGCCGGGAAGAACTGGCTGGCCTGCTATGGGCCAGCCAAGGGATCACGGCCGTCCAGCCCCACTATGCCTTCCGGGCCGCCCCTTCGGCGGGGGCCCTCTACCCGGTGGAAACCTACGTGGCGGTGCATCGGGTCCAGGAGGTGCCGCCGGGCATCTGGCATTTCCAGGTGCCGGACTTTGCCCTGGAATTGATCACCCCCGGGGACTTCCGCCGCTCCCTGGTACTGGCCGGTTTGAACCAACAATTCCTGGGCACCGCCGCCGTGGTCTTCATCTGGACCGGCATCCTGGGCCGCTCCTTGTGGAAATACCGCCAGCGGGCGGTACGCTACCTCTTTCTGGACGCCGGCCACATCTGCGGCAACCTGCACTTGGCCGCCACCGCCCTGGGTCTGGGCTGCTGCCCGGTGGCCGCCTTCTTCGACGACGAAGTGGAAGCCCTGGTCCATGCCGATCCCGACCAGGAAGTGGCCGTATATCTGGCGGCGGTGGGGAAATTGGCGCCAGGGAGATAACACCGGCGTCGACCCGGCCGCAGCCGGAGCGCTGGACCAAGCATCATTTTCAGGACAGAAACCGGGAACCTTTTTTTCCTGGTAATTGCCCTGAGTTACGAAAGTCAACCGCGGACCAGGAAGATAAAGGTCATCGTCTGGGGCTACCTTGGGCGGGCACGGAGGCCCGCCCCACTAACTGAGAGCCTAAAAGAGAAGTTCTTCCGGAAACTGGAAACCGGAAACAAGTTATCATGAGCCTTCGGCTCAGCTGAGATCATGAAAACCAGTGAAGCAGGCTTCCCTGCACATGCAAGCACCATTTTCAGAACGGAAACCTTATTTTCTTGGTGGGGACATTGATTGGCCGGAAAGAACGCCGCTGCCAAGGGCGAGACGGAAGCCACCCCTCCCTGGCCCCCTGGCCATCGGCTATCTGCCCCCCAGGGAGATCTTGGGGTTGCGGGACGGGGTTAACTCAGGCGGAACCGATTCGGACTGTTGACGAAGGAGCTCCAGCTCGCGACGGAGGGCGGCGTTGACAACCCGGTGCCTTTGGGCCAAAGGCACCAACGCCTCCAGCTCCCGGCATACATCTTCTTCTAGCAGAAATGCCACCCGATGGAAAATAGCCGTGGTCATTGGAACCCTCCCAGAAAAATTATGCCACACCGGCTTTGAATCTAACCACATTGAGGGCCGAACCCACTCCGGCCCGATCCGGTAAACTGGTAATACAAGTTTATTATCGGCCAACTCCACCCTTTTCTTAAATTATTCCTGACCTGACCGAAGGTGCCCCCGGCGGCTGGCCGCCGGGTAGCTGGGGCCGGCATTTCCGGCCCGAACCCGTGAAGATCAGGAAAACCGGGCCCGCCTGCCTCTTCCCGAGAACACCAGGTCTCTGAATACTCCCTGCCCCAGGGTTCAGGCGGTCTCTCCCTTGGTCTGTTCAGGATCATAGGCCTGATGGAAGGACTGCAAGATATCCCGGGCCAGCGGCAGATCATGGTCGGCCACCCATATATTCCCCCAGCCTTCCTGGGCGACGAATAGCCCGTCGTAGGCGGTATCCTCAAAGGTCTTGAGATAACAATCCACCCCGTGCCGAGCCAGCGCCTCCATCATCAGGTCGGCTTCAAAGCGATTCTGCACCCTGGTAAGCTTCTCGTATTTCACAAAACATGGATTAGTCAGAAGAATATTAAATATAAATTATACTATAGATAAAAAAGTTTTAGAATAATTTATTTTTGCTATCCTATAACTATTCCTTTCAGGTTCTGCCCTGCATCTGCCGATATACATATATCATTATCAACCCCTAGGTTCGGGCCGAGCCCGGTTGCTGTCCTGTTAAGGTCAGGCCGGTCCGGAAAAAAGGAGGGGCAGTCCTCATGTCACTCTCTTCTCCAAGCAGCGGCCCCCTGGTGGTCCTCCCCGCCACGGCCCTGTCTGACCTCTTTCGCCTCCTGGTTGCCGACGGCTACCAACCGGTGGGGCCTACCCTCCGGGACGGTTACCTGATCCTGGACCGGTTGTCGGGCCCAGAGGATCTGCCCCAAGGCTGGACCACCGACAGCGAGGCCGGGGTTTGCCGGCTGCGTCCCCGGGAGGACGCCGCCTATTTCGGCTTTAATCTGGGTCAGGAGTCCTGGAAGAAATTCCTTTATCCCTCCCGGTTGGCGGTGGTGCAGGCCCGGCGGGAGGGGGAGGCCATCTCCTATCAAGCTGTGCCCCACGAGGCACCGCCCTATGCCCTCATCGGTGTGCGGGCCTGCGATCTGGCCGCTTTGGCCGTGCAGGACCGAATCCTGTGCCAGGGTCCCTTTCTGGACCCGGATTATGCGGCCCGTCGGCAGAGCGCCCTCATCATTGCGGTCAACTGTACTGAAGCCGACGCCGCCTGTTTCTGCGCTTCCCTGGGGTGCGGTCCGGCGGTTGCCAGGGGCTACGATCTGGCCCTGACGGAGCTGTGCGACGAGCGGGGCCATGTTTTTCTGGTCCAGAGCGGCAGTGCCCGGGGCGAGCAGCTCCTGGCCGACCTCCCCTGCCAACCGGTGGAGGGGGGCCAGGAGGAGCGGGCTACTGCTGCCATAGCGGCGGCGGCAGCCGGCCAAACCAGGTCTCTGGCCACCGCTGATCTGCCCGGTCTGTTGTACGATCGCCTGGAGCATCCCCATTGGGACGAGGTTGCGGCCCGATGCCTCAGTTGCGGCAACTGCGCCATGGTCTGCCCCACCTGTTTCTGTTTCCGGATGGTGGAGGAGACGGACCTGGACAATACCACGGCTACCCGCTGGCGGGAGTGGGAGGTCTGCCTAAACCTGGACCATTCCTATATTCACGGCGGTTGGCTGCGGCCGTCGGGGAAAGCCCGGTTTCGCCAGTGGCTGACCCATAAATTGGCGGCCTGGCTTGATCAATTCGGCTGCCTGGGCTGCACCGGCTGCGGCCGCTGTCTGGCCTGGTGCCCGGCCGCCATTGACCTGACCGCAGAGGTTCAGGCCCTGCGGGAAATCTAGCCAAAGGAGTGACTCCATGTCGAGCCTTGAAGCAACTCTGGCAGCTCATCCCTTCCTGGCCGGACTGTCTCCCCAACACCTCCGGCTCCTGGAAGCGTGTGCCACCCTGGTCTCGATCCCGGCCGGCCAGACCATCTTCGCCGAGGGAGAAGAGGCCCGCCAGCTCTATCTGCTCCGCTCCGGCCGGGTGGCTCTGTCCATCCATCGGCCTCGGCGGGGCCAGCGCACGGTCTATACCCTGGGAGAGGGGGAGGTGCTGGGTATGGGTTGGCTGGATCTACCGCAACATTGGTTCTTTGATGGCCGCACCCTGGAGCTGACCCGGGCCATTGCCCTGGATGTGGCTTGCCTGGCCCAGCTCGTCCAGGCCCATCCGGACCTGGGATACGAACTGCTGCAGCGCCTGGTACGGGTCCAGATGAGCAAGATCAGGCTGTTAAAACTGCAGCTGGTGGATTTCTATGGCAACTGAAACGATGCTGACACCGACTGCCGGCCTCCGACCCCACACTTCGCCCATGGTGCCCCGTCCCTTTCAGGTGGTGCACTATCGCCGGGAATTGCGGGACACTTTCACCCTCACCCTGGAGCCCCGGGACGGCTCGACGACTTTTTCCTTTCAGCCCGGCCAATTTAACATGCTCTACCAACTGGGGGCCGGGGAGGTGCCCATTTCCATCAGCGGCGATCCGGCCAACCAGCGGCAGGTCATCCATACCATCCGGGCCGTGGGAAATGTCACCTGTCTCCTACAACGTCTTCGCCCCGGGGACGCCATCGGCCTCCGGGGGCCGTTGGGCACGCCCTGGCCCCTGGCCGAGCTGGCGGGCCGTGACTTGATCATCCTCACCGGCGGGCTCGGTCTGGCCCCTTTGCGACCGGTGATCTATTACGTGCTGTCCCACCGTCCGGAGTTCGGTGCCGTGGAGATCATTTACGGCGCCCGCTCTCCCCAGGATATCCTCTACCGCCGGGAGTTGGAACGGTGGCGGGGCCGTTTTGACCTGCGGGTTCATATCACCGTGGACAGCGCCGGTCCCCAGTGGCACGGCAATGTGGGCGTGGTCACCAACCTCATCGGCCGCACCCGGGTTGATCCCCTTCATGCCGCCGCCCTGCTCTGCGGGCCGGGCGTCATGATGCGCTTCTCGGTGCAGGAGCTCCTCAAGCTGGGTCTGTCCCCCCGGGACATCTATGTTTCCCTGGAACGCAACATGCAGTGCGGCCTGGGGCTGTGCGGCCACTGCCAGCTGGGGCCGTTTTTTGTCTGCAAAGACGGTCCGGTCTTTTCCTATGATCGCATCGGGGCCTGGTTTGAAAAACGGGAAGTATAACCGAGGGGAGGAGCCATGGGAGCGCGCCTAAAACTGGCCGTGTGGAAATTTGCTTCCTGCGACGGCTGCCAGTTGAGCCTGCTGAACCTGGAGGACCAGCTGCTGGCCCTGACAGATTATTTGAATGTTGCCTATTTTCTGGAAGCCAGCAGCGCTGTGGCGCCGGGACCTTACGACCTCTCCTTGGTGGAGGGATCCATCACGACGCCGGCCGATGCCAAACGTATCCGGCAGATCCGCCGGGTCTCCAAAGCGGTGGCCGCCATCGGGGCCTGCGCCACCGCCGGGGGGATCCAGGCCCTACGGAATTTTGCCGACATCAATACCTACATCCCCATCGTTTACGCCCAACCGGGGTATATCCGCACTCTGGCCGACTCCACGCCGTTGGCCCAGCATATCAAAATTGACCTGGAGCTGCCGGGGTGTCCCATCAATAAATATCAGCTCCTGGAGGTCATCAAGGCCCTGATCCAGGGGCGTCGGCCCCGCTTCCCACAGGAGAGCGTCTGCAGCACCTGCAAGAGGCTGGGGATCATCTGCGTCATGGTGGCCGAAGGCCAGCCCTGTCTGGGGCCGGTCACCCAGGCCGGCTGCGGCGCCCTCTGTCCGGCCTCCCACCGGGGCTGCTACGGCTGTTTCGGCCCCAAAGAAAATCCCAACACCGCTTCCCTGGCGGCCCGCTTTCGGCAGTTGGGGGTGGCCGAGGCCGATATCGTCCGGTTGTTCCGCACCTTCACCGCCGCCGCGGCGCCTTTCCGGCAGGAGAGTCTGGCCCATGAAACGAACCATTAAAGTTGCCAACCTGGCCCGGGTGGAGGGCGAGGGCGCCCTGGATCTGGTCATCAGCGACGGCCGGGTGGTCAAGGCCAATTTCAGCATCTTCGAATCGCCCCGTTTTTTTGAGGCCTTTCTGCAGGGACGCCGGGCGGCGGAGGCCCCGGACCTGACGGCCCGCATCTGCGGCATCTGTCCGGTGGCCTACCAGATGAGCTCCGTCCACGCCCTGGAGTCCATCCTGGGCCTGGACCTGCCAGCGCCATGGCGGCAGCTCCGCCGTCTGCTTTACTGCGGGGAGTGGCTGGAAAGCCATGCCCTCCATATCTATTTCCTCCACGCCCCGGATTTTCTCGGCTATCCCAGCGGCCTGGCCCTGGCCCAGGATTTTCCCGAGACCGTCAAAGAAGGTCTGGCCATTAAAAAAGCCGGGAATGACCTGGTGTCCCTGCTGGGCGGTCGGGAAGTCCATCCCATGAATGTCCGGGTGGGGGGCTTCTACCGCACCCCCACGCCTGCGGCCTTGCAGACGTTGGTGCCGCAACTGGAAAAGGCCCTGGCCTTGGCCCAGAAAACCGTCCGCTGGGTAGCCTCGTTCACCTTTCCCGACGCCACCTGGGATTATGAGTTTGTGGTCTTGCGCCACCCTCAGGACTACCCTCTCTGCGAAGGCCGGTTGGTCTCCAATCGAGGGCTGGACATCGCCGCCGCAGACTTTGAAGACCATATTGCTGAAGAACACGTGCGCCACAGCAACGCCCTGCAAGGCTTTTTACTGCCGCGGGGGGCCTATCTGGTGGGGCCGCTGGCCCGTTTTGCCCTGAACTACGACCGGTTATCTCCCCTGGCCCGGCAGGCGGCCCAGGAAGTGGGTCTGGCCCCCGCCTGCACCAATCCTTTTCAGAGCATCATTGTCCGCAGCATTGAGTTGGTCTTCGCCTGTGAAGAGGCCTTGCGGCTGATCCGGACCTACACCCGCCCCCCCCGGCCCTACCTGGAGGCGCCCTGGCGGCCCGGCCGGGGCAGCGCCATCACCGAGGCCCCCCGGGGCATTCTCTACCACCGATACACCGTGGATAATCAGGGCATTATTCAAGACGCCCGCATCGTCCCACCCACGGCCCAGAACCAGAAGACCATTGAGGGCGATCTCTGCCGGGTGGCGGCCCAGCACCTCCACCTGGATGACCAGGGCCTTACTCATATCCTGGAGCAGGCCATCCGCAACTACGACCCCTGCATCTCCTGCGCCACTCACTGCCTGCGCCTCAACGTCATTCGGACGTGACAGGCAGCCGGCCCGGTCAGACCTGGTAGAGGATGTCCAGCTGGTGGGCTATCAACCACAACTCACCTGCAGCAATCTGGGCCCGGCGGCCGGCCAGCCAGGCGGCAAAGCGGGTCTGATCCAGGTCCGGGTGGCCCCTGACCGCGGCCGCCATAAAATCCAGTAGACACTCCAGGAAAAAGGCCTCATCGCCGGGGTAACGGCCCCGGGCGTCGGGCCAGATCACCCAATCGGAACTCCCGGCCGCCAATATCCGGACCCGCTCCTGACAGAGGGCCTCCAGGAGACGCCGACCGGTCTGGCTATGACCCCCTCGGCCCTGTTGGCGGGCATCCATGCTCTGGTGGTACCGGGCCAGGATGGTGGTCTCCGGTTCAGGGTCCAAAGCCGGCCCCAGGATGGTGACGCCGTCAAAGTTGAGGGTGAGATAGGCCAGGCCACCGGGTTGCAGCAGGCCCCTGAGGCGGGGCAGGCAGGCCCGAAGATCCAGGAGGTCCAGGACGGCATGGGCCAGCACCAGCCTCGCCCTGCCCTGAAGGGGCAGTTCCGGGGCAGGGGCCAGGAAATCCTGCACCAGGAACCGCACCCGCCATTCCCGGCCGGCCCCCTGCACTAAGGCTTCGTCTCCCACCGTCCGAAAGGTCAGCCCCCGCTCGGCAGCGAACTGGGGCAGCCCCTGCCAAGCCGCGGCGATGAGGGCGGGGTCCCGGTCCAAGGCCACATAGCGGACCCGGGGCGCCAAGCCCCAATCCCACAAACGCGCCACCATAGTCCCCAGGCCGCAGCCGATCTCCAATAGGGCCAGAGGCTCGGACTCGGGGGAGGCCGCCAAGGCCGCAGTTAACTGCTGGTAAACCCAGCGGTTCAGGCTGCGGTCATCCACGGTCTTTTTTGCCCGCAGATAGCGGGGAAAATCGGTCAGATCAGGCATCCGGCTGCTATCCTTGGAAGAATCAGGGGCGGCCCCTTGCCGCCATCTGCAGGAGGAAGGCCCGGATGGTGGCGCCGGTCTCCTCCCAGGTGGGGTGCCGGCTGATCCGCTGCCGGGCCGCCAGGCTCATGGCCAACAGCCGCTCCTGGTCGGTGAGCAGCGTCTCCAGGGCATGGCTCAGGGCCGGGACGTTGCCGGGAGGGATCAAATAGCCGTCCCGGCCGTTAGTAATCACCTCCCCGGCCGCCCCCTGGGAAGTAGCCAGCGGTACCAGGCCAAAGGACATCCCCTCCAGGTAGACCAGCGCCAGGCCTTCCATGGAGGAGGGCATTGCCAGCAGATGGCTTCGGCGCAGGACCTGGACCAGGTCTTGGCCCTGCAACACCCCGGTCAATCGCAGGCGGGAACTCAGGCCCAGGCGGCTGATGAGGCGGAAGATCCGCCGGGCGTAAGCCGGGTCGGCGTCCAGACTGCCGGCCACGGTCAATTGCCAATCCACTCCCGACAGGGCTGCCAGAGCCTGCAGGAGGACGTCCAGACCCTTACGGGGAATGACCGCCCCCAAATAGAGGATCTGCCGGGGGCCGGGGTTGGCTATTTTGGCGGCGATCTCGGCCTCGGTGAGACCACCCAACCGGTCGCCGGCGGGATAGGCAACCGTTGCCGGCCGACCATTCCCCACCAACTCCTCCACCAGTTGCCGGGTATGGCGGCTGATGCAAATAAATCCAGTCACCGACTGGAGGTAGGCCCGCTCCACCCAGCGGTAGAGGCGATTCTGCCAAGCCGGCCGCGCCTCGCTGCTGCGCAGCAGGTGCACCAGACTGATGATGGGACCTGGGAGCCGCAGCCGCCGGTTCAGCCAAAAGAGGGACGGGTGGGTCAGCTCATCCTGGATGAGAATATCGTAGGCCCCCTGGCGGAGACGGCGAGCCAGCCCGGCCTGGAAATTATGCCCCAGACAAAGCCCATAGGACCGCCAGGGCAGGGCGATGACCTCCATTTGGTCGCCTTGGCGTCGGAGATACTCCACCACCGATTTATCATAGATAAAACCGCCGGTGACCAGATCCAGATCACCGTAGATGAGCAGCCCCAGGCGCATCAAAGCTCCTCGCGGTAGGCGGTCCAGGCGATGTCGTTTTCCCAGATGGTCACCTGCAGGGCGGTGAGGTTGGGTGCGGCCAAGAGCTGGCGCAACTGCCGGCAGAGAATGCGGGCAAAGTGTTCGATGCTGGGGTTCAGCCCCTGGAACTCCGGCAGTTCGTTGAGGGTCCGGTCCCGGTAATAAGCCAGCTGCTCGTCCAGCCGGGACTCCACCTCCACAATATCCACCAGATAACCATGGGCATCCAGCTCCCGGCCCTGGAGCTGCACCTCGATGCGATAGTAGTGGGAATGGCATTCATTTTCCGCCCCCCAATCGCCCCCCACCAGATAATGCCGGGCAATGAGACGGCGCTGCACTGCCAAGGTATACATAACCCAAGCCTCCTTCCCCTCCCTTTGCCCCCAAGTTTACCTGCTTACCGGCCGGACGCCAACTTTTCTTTGCGCACCTCGCCCCGCTTCCCACCCTGTCGGGAGGATTCATGACAATGCCGTCGGGCGCCGAGGGGAATCCCCGGTCCGGGGGGAGAGACGACCAAACATCTTAACAAAGTCAATCCATCTGCGTTCATTTTTTTGAACATACTATTGTAAATAATATCAATTAGTTATAAATCTTTTAGGTTGTTCTTGTTCATTAATTTAAACATCGTTTGTTAATCCCCCCGGGTGGCAATATTTTTTCTTCTGATATCAATAAGTTCTAAATTAGGCGATTGGCATAATATTTGCAGTTAATTCAGGAATTTCGCCGTGACCGGAGGTTTGTTTCATTCAATCACAGCCATCCCTGAGAAGGGAAAAACCTTTTCTTGGAAAAGGGCAATCTTTGTATTGTCATGATGAGTGAAGCGAAGGATCTGAGAGGTTTCGCTCCGCTGCCTCAAAATGACCAAGGAGGTGATACCCAAGATTTTTAACTACTATTACTGTTAACATATTACCAAGGAGAGCACTGATGAAAAAAATGTTTATTATCGGGTTGGTATTAGTAACTCTGGGTTTCAGTGTGGCCGCCCAGGCCGGCACCTTTCATTTCACCGGTAATATTCAATACCACAATGACGTCGTGCAGTTTAACTTTAATCTGGCCAATGATGCCTTCAATGTGCGGGTCTGGACAGATTCCTTTCAAAACGGAGTCAATTTTGACCCCATTACCGCCCTTTGGAAAGGCAACGGCGATCTGATTGCGGAGAATGATGATAATCCCTCCGTCAATCCCGGCACTCAGACCTATTGGGATTCGGGTTTCACCCTGCCCTCTCTGTCGGCCGGGAATTACATCTTCACGGTTGCCTCCTATGCTAATTTTGCCAAGGGTTCCAATCTGGCGGATGGCTTCTTGTATGATGGGCAAACTCCTATCCCCATACAACAATGGTGGAATCAGGGGGCGGGATATTGGAGTGTCTGGTTCGATGGAGTCGACCAGGTCACCGTGGTGCCTCTGCCCGGGACGCTGCTGCTCTTGGGCTCCGGCCTGTTGAGTCTGCTGAGATGCCGTCGGCGGTAATTCCGGTCCTGACCGGCACACCTGAGGGGGGCGCGGCGTCGCCCCCCCTTTTTTTTGCCCAAGGGGCGGCAGTCTCTCCTGGGAAAATCTCTTTGCTCAGCTTACAGAAAACCGTTGCCAAAAAGGCCGTTCGGCCCCATAATCGCCTCTGACAGCCAAAATTAGGGAGGCGCTCTATGTACCAGACGATTCTCTTGACCACGGACGGCCCGGTGGGCACCTTGACCTTTAACCGTCCGGAAAAACTCAACGCCCTCAATGTCCAGATGCTCCAGGAAGTGGCCCAGGCCCTGGCGGCCCTCCGGACTGACCCCGCCGTCCGGGTGTTGATCCTGACGGGGCAGGGCCGGGCCTTTGTGGCCGGGGCCGATGTCCGGCAGTTTCTGGAGTTTGACAGTCGCCGGGCCTATGAGTTCGCCCGCCAGGCCCAGGAGGTGGTGGCCCAGCTGGAGGACATGCCCCTGCCGGTCATCGCCGCCGTCAATGGCTTTGCTCTGGGGGGCGGCTGTGAAGTAGCCCTGGCCTGTGACCTGATCTATGCCTCGGAAAAGGCCACCTTCGGCCAGCCCGAGATCAATCTGGGCCTCATGCCCGGTCTGGGCGGGAGCCAACGGTTGGCCCGGCTGGTGGGGAAGGGTCTGGCCAAAGATCTGTGTCTGACCGGCCGTGCCGTTTCGGCTTCCGAGGCCCTGGCCATGGGCCTGGCGGCCCGGATCTTCCCGCCGGAAGCCCTTTTGCCGGAGTGCCGGCGGCTCGCCCTGGAGTTGGCCGCCAAAAGCCCCTTTGCCCTGGGGCAGATCAAAAAGGTCATCAACGCCGGCTTTGACCTGCCTCTGGACAGCGCCCTGGAGATGGAGGCCCAGGCCTTCGGTCTCTGTTTCGCCACCCCCGCGCCCCAGGAAGGGGTGCAGGCCTTTTTGGAAAAGCGGGCCGCCCGCTTCAGCGCCTGAGATCCTCTCGGCCTTTTTGCCGTGGCAGACCCGGCAGGCAGCTGGCCAGGTGGGAGAGATAATCGGGGTGAGGGATGGAGACCATTTCCACCACCTGGTGGTCCAGGTCCAAAAGGGCGAAATTAAGGTTGGCGAATCGGCCCTCTTCGTAGGTAAAGGCCCCGGGGACGATGAGATAGACGGCGTCAGGGGCCAGGGGGATGAGCTCCTGGCGGCTGGCGCTGGTCTGGCGGCAGGAAGAATTGATATAGAGGATCTGATTTAGACTGGGCCCGAACCGAGTAACCGATGGGGTATGGGTGTGGCCGTGGCAGACCAAGAGGGGGGGGCGCCCCACGGCCGGGGCCTGTTTATAGTCGGCGATTTGCCGCCTGTAGGTGACGAGAGCCGTGGCCCGGGTGTGGGCCAGGAAAATCCGCCCGGCCAGGGCGACGCTGAGGCCGTGGGCCGTAGCGGCCGGCAGGTCCGGCCAGAAAACGTCGTGCACCCAATAGAGCCGCCGCCCCGGAGCCGCCTCCAGCCAGTGGAGAAACGGTTCCGTGGCACAGTCACCCAGACAGGCCAAACAGTCAATACCGACCCGCTCCAGAAATTGAAAAAACCGCGGAAGCCCGGCCCGGTAGAGATGGGTATCAGAAATCAGGGCCAGGACTCCCCGCGGTTGCATGAGGTCCCACCGAGGAACGGTTCACTACGGCGGTGCTTAGACGACCTTGGGACCGCAGGCATGGCCTTCATGCCCTTTGATGCGATCCACCAACTCCACCACAAATTTCAGGGCTTCGTCTTTGTCCTTATCGATAACGATCTCTTGGAGCCGGGCCTGCTCCTGGTCAGAAAACACGATAGTTTTGTCCGGCATGGTCTCTCCTCCTTAGTGAGATTCTGGGCTGCTGACTCGATATTTCATTCACAATGTAATCGCCCCGGCCCCACCTGTCAATATCAATCGGCCGTTCCCTGGGTAAATCAGGGTGGCAAAAGGGCTGCGGGCATATTAGAATAAAGGTTAAAGGAGAATATCATGAGCCTACTGGAACGGAAAACCCAACCCCCCATCTGCCCTTTTTGCGGTCAGGAGATTGCGCCCCCCCGCCCCATGGAAGACGATCCCCTCTTTGAATTCGACGGCGGGGCCTGCTCCTGCGGCGCCATCTATTGCTTTGATCCCACGGCCCGCAACGGCGGCGCCGTGATGATGCAGGCCATGGTGCAGGCCTGCCACGGCGACTGGGACAAGGCCCAGAACTTGAGCCTGGGCGTTGACTACGTGGATGGCCTCATCACCCGGTACAGCGCCTTGACCCATCGGGTCAATGCCCCCGGAGCCTTCGGCACCATTTATTTTGTCCGGCTGAAATCCAAAAAATAATGACCGTTAGGAAAGTTCCCGGGGACCGGCGATACGACCTAAGATGGCGGACGCGGCCGTGACCGCGGGATTGGCCAGATAAACCTTGGATTCGGGATGGCCCATCCGGCCGACGAAATTTCGGTTGGTGGTGGCAATGGCCGTCTCGCCCGGCGCCAGGATGCCCATGTGGCCGCCCAGACAGGGACCGCAGGTGGGCGGGCTGACGATGGCGCCGGCCTCCAGGAAGATCTCCAAGAGCCCCTCCTTCAGGCATTGGGCATAAATCCAGGGGGTGGCGGGGATAATGATCAACCGCACTCCCGGGGCCACCTTGCGGCCTTGCAGAACCTTGGCCGCCAACCGCATGTCTTCCAGCCGGCCGTTGGTGCAGGAACCGATGACCGCCTGGTCAATGGGCACCTGCCCCACCTGGGAGATGGGATGGGTATTCTCCGGCAGGTGGGGGAAGGCCACCTGGGGCTCCAGGTTACTGACGTCGAACTCCCGCACCCCGGCATAGTCCGCCCCCGGATCGCTGGCATAAAAAGTAAAGGGCCGCAGCGCCCGGTGGGCCACATATTCCTGCGTCACTGCATCCGGCGCAATGATACCGTTCTTGGCCCCGGCCTCGATGGCCATATTGCACATGGCCAGGCGATCGGCCATGGGTAGTTGAGAGATGACCTCGCCGGTAAATTCCAAGGCCTGATAGAGCGCCCCGTCCACGCCGATCTGGCCGATGAGGAAGAGGATCAGGTCCTTGCCGCCCACCCATTGGGGCAATTGTCCCCGGAAGATAATCAGCACCGACTCCGGCACCTTAAACCAGCACTGGCCGGTGATCATGGCCGCGGCCAGGTCGGTGGAGCCGACGCCGGTGGCAAAGGCCCCCAACCCCCCGTAAGTACAGGTGTGGCTGTCGGCGCCGATGACCAGATCACCGGGGACGACGATGCCTTTTTCCGGCAGCAGGGCATGTTCCACCCCCATATCGCCGCCGTCGTAAAAATGGCGCAGCTGCTGTTCCCGGGCAAATTGGCGCAAGGTCTGGCACTGGATGGCCGAGGCGATGTCTTTGTTGGGGGCGAAGTGGTCGGCCACCAGCACCACCCTTTCCCGGTCAAAGACTTGGGCCGCCCCAGCCCGGCGAAATTCCTTGATGGCAATGGGCGCCGTGATATCATTGCCCAGGGCGATGTCCACGTTGGCGTTGATCAACTGCCCCGGTGTCACATACTCCAGGCCGGCGTGCGCCGCCAGGATTTTTTCGGTAATGGTCATGGGATGAGACATGGTGACATCCTAATTTTATGAAATATTCTTGGCTTTACCGCCTGGCAGAGGGGGGCTGTCGCCCCCCGACCAGGCTGGAGCCAACCTGTTAGCCTTCATCCTGGGCTTGCTGGGCGCTCACCTCTTGGGCATGGCGCAGCCGGTTCAAGCCGTTGAGAAAGGCCCGGGCGCTGGCCGTAACGATGTCAGGATCCACGCCCCGGCCGGTGACGATATGGCCTTCCTCCTCCAGCTTGACGGTGATTTCCCCCAGGGCATCGGTACCGCCGGTAATGGAGCTCACGGCAAACTTCAGGAGCCGGCACTCAGACTTGGTGAGATGGGTGATGGCCTTGAAGGTGGCGTCGATGGGGCCATCCCCGAAACTGGAATACCTTTCCACCTTACCGTCGATTTCCAGCTTTACGGTGGCCGTGGGTTTGGCCATGGTCCCCGTCAAGACCACTAACTCTTCGAGTTTATAATATTCGGGCACGGAGCGCCGCAGCACTTCCATCTCCACCAGACTCTCCAGATCTTCGTCGAAGATGTGCTTTTTACGGTCGGCCAGGTCTTTGAAGCGGGCGAAGACCAGGTTGAGGTCTTCGTCGGTCAAGGTATAGCCCAGGCGTTTCAGCTTTTCCCGCAGGGCGTGGCGGCCGGAGAGTTTCCCCAGGGGCAGGCTGCTCTCTTTGATGCCGATGGACTGGGGCGTCATGATCTCAAAGGTGCTGGCCTCTTTCAGGACCGCGTCCTGATGGATCCCCGACTCATGGGCAAAGGCGTTGGCCCCCACAATGGCCTTGTTGGGCTGGACGATCATCCCGGTGAGCTTGCTCACCAACCTGCTGGTGGGGTAGATGTGTTCGGTGACGATATCCGTGTAATAATCAAAAAAATCTTTGCGGGTGGCCAGGGCCATGACCACCTCTTCCATGGAGGTGTTGCCGGCCCGCTCGCCGATGCCGTTGATGGTGCACTCCACCTGCAGGGCGCCGTTGAGGACGGCGGCCAGGGAGTTGGCCACCGCCAACCCCAGGTCGTCATGGCAGTGCACGCTGATGATGGCTTTATGGATATTGGGCACGTGCTCCACCAAGTATTTGATCTTGGCGCCGAATTCCTGGGGGACGGCATACCCGACGGTATCGGGGAAATTCACCGTTTTGGCGCCGGCGTCAATGACGGCGGTAAAGACCTGGGCTACATAGTCCAGGTCGCTGCGGGAGGCGTCCATGGCCGAAAATTCGACGTTGGAGGTGAACTGGCAGGCATACTTCACCGCCGCCACCGCCTCTTCCAGGACCTGCTGCCGGGATTTTTGCATCTGAAACTTCAGATGGATGTCCGAAGTGGAAATAAAGGTGTGAATGCGGGGATTCTCCGCCTCCTGCAAGGCCTCCCAGGCGGCATCCAGGTCTTCTTTCCTGGCCCGGGCCAAACCGGCGATCTGCACGTCGCGGATCTCCCGGGCAATGGTCCGGACTGCCAACAGATCCCCCGGCGAGGCGTAGGGGAACCCGGCCTCGATGACGTCCACCTTGAGCATCTGCAGGTGTTGGGCGATCTGCAATTTTTCCCGAGTATTCAAACTGGCGCCCGGGGATTGCTCCCCATCGCGCAAGGTGGTGTCGAAAATAATAACCTTTTTTGCCATAATTCCATCTCCCTGGGCCAGCGGTCCCGCCGGGTGGGGCAACCTCGGCTGTCGCCGACCAAAACGCTGGCCAATGCTCCCCCCTCTGCCGCCACCCGCCTCTGGATATCTCCAGTCTGTCCTCTGGTCTCAGGTGGGGGCCGGTTGGGGAGCCTGATATCTTCCCAGAAAACTTCGAATTCTGGAAAAACTCGGCCGCAGCCGCGGTTCTCTCAGGATGATTCCGAAGTCTTCGTCTCCAGGCCTTCTGCTATGTCGGTGTATGGTTCTTTCCTCCTCCGCCAGAGGAGGAGCAGGGTGAGGATCGGGCCGGAAATGACGTAGCTGGCCATGGCCAGACAACCCATGATCTTGGGCTCAATGGCAATCACCAGAAAAAGCAGCACAGCCGCCACCAGTACGGGAAAGGGCTTGCGCTGGAACAGCTCGAACTTCTTAAAGCTATAGTATTTTATATTGCTTACCATCAAAAAGGAGAGCACGTAGATCATGGCGACGATGACGCCGTGCCGGGTCGGGGCCCATTCTCCCAGATCGTAATACATCAGGATGACCATGGAGACCATGGTGGCGGCCGCAGGGATGGGCAAGCCGTTGAAATAACGCGGATCAAACTCGCCGATCTGGACATTGAACCGGGCCAGGCGCAGGGCGCCGCAGACCACAAAGAGAAAGGCGGCCACCCAGCCATAGCGGCCGAAAGGCTGGAGGGCCCAAAAATAGACGATCAAAGCCGGCGCCACCCCAAAGGCTACCAGATCGGCCAAGGAATCATACTGCACCCCGAAGTTGGAGGCGCTCTTGGTGATGCGCGCCACTCGGCCGTCCAAGCCATCCAAGACCAATGACACCAGGACGGCTGTGGCCGCTATTTCGAAGTTGCCGTGGATGGCCTCGATGATGGCATAGAAGCCGGCAAAGAGGCTGGCCGTGGTGATCAGATTGGGCAGAATATAGATGCCCCGAAATTTCTTCCTGTCCTTGGGTTTTTTCCTGCGCCTGGTCATGACCTTCTCCCCAGAATGCTGCTGCCTGCTTTGACTTTTTGACCGATGGTGACCTGTACCTGATAGGATGCCGGGAGATAGAGGTCGACCCTGGACCCGAAACAGATCAGGCCGACGCGCTCTCCCTGGGCCACTGTCTCGCCCTGGTGCAGATAGGTGATAATCCGCCGGGCAATGAGGCCGGCAATCTGCACCATGACCACATCCTGGTGGTCCACCGTCCGGAGGTGGATGGCCAACTGTTCATTCTGATCAGGCGCCTCGGGCCGGTTAGCCGCCAGATAGCGGCCGGGCTGATAATGCAGGCCGGCTACCCGACCGGCCACCGGAGCCCGATTGACGTGAACGTCAAAAACGTTCATGAAGATGCTTAACTTTTGCGCCGGTTGTTGGAGGAATACCTCCTCCCGCTGCTGCTCCAGGGCGATGATCCGCCCATCCGCCGGCGAAACCACCAGACCCGCCGCAATCGGCACGGATCGGTCTGGATCCCGGAAAAAGAAGGTAAAGAACCCGGTGGCGACCAGTCCCAAGATAAGCACCAGTCCACCCATCCACAAGCCCAGCAGCGTGATAATGATGCCGGCCAGGATGAAGCGATATCCTGGTGCGGCGATGGGGCCGCGGCGTTCTTTCATGACCAAAGGCCGACCGGGGTGGAAAAGTCTGCCGTCGCCACTTATTTCCTCTGGAGCCAGCCCATCATGCTGCGCAGTTTTTTGCCCACTTCTTCGATGGGATGGGCCGCTTGCTGACGGCGCAGGGCATTGAACACCGGCCGCTTGGCCTGGTTTTCCAGAATCCATTCCCGGGCGAATTCACCGGTCTGAATCTCGTAGAGGATCTGCCGCATCTCCTCCCGGGTCTCTTCGGTGATGATGCGGTTGCCCCGGGTGTAATCGCCGAATTCGGCGGTGTCGGAAACCGAGTAGCGCATGTAGCTGAGGCCGCCCTGGTAAAAGAGATCCACAATGAGCTTCAATTCGTGCAGGCACTCAAAATAGGCGATCTCCGGCTGGTAACCGGCCTCCACCAGGGTCTCGAACCCGGCCTTCACCAGTTCGGAGACGCCGCCGCAGAGGACCGCCTGTTCGCCGAACAGGTCGGTCTCGGTCTCTTCCTGAAATGTTGTCTCAATAACGCCGGCCCGGGTGGCGCCGATGCCTTTGGCATAGGCCAAAGCCGTGGCCAGGGCTTGGCCGGAGGCGTCTTGGTGGATAGCCACCAGGGAGGGGACCCCCGCCCCCTTGACGTATTCGCTGCGCACCAGATGGCCCGGGCCTTTGGGGGCCACCATCACCACGTCAACGGCCGGGTCGGGCACGATCTGGCCGTAGTGGATGTTGAAACCATGGGAAAAGAGCAGGGTTTTGCCCGGTCCGAGATGGGGTTTCAGGTCATTCTCATATAGTTGGGCCTGGACATGATCCTGGGTCAGGATCTGGATGACCTGACATTCCTGGGCCAACTGGGCTGCACTCACCGGCGTGAAGCCGTCTTTGATAGCCAGATCATAGTTGGCGGTGTTGGGCACCTCGGAGATGATCACCTGCACGCCGCTGTCCCGGAGATTTTGGGCCTGGGCATGCCCTTGGGAGCCATAGCCGATGACGCCCACCTTTTTCCCTTGAAGGACCTTGAGATCCGCATCCGCATCATAGTAAATTTTCATTTTTATTGATCCTTTATCCCTCTCCAGCCCCGGTTCAAGGGACTGCGGTTTTTTTACTGCTCACGGCCCGGGGTTTTTTCAGAATTTCCTTTTCCAAAACCTCCAGGCGGGATTTATAGTCGAAAAATTGGCCCCGTAATTCCTCCAGGGTCCGTTGTTGTCCGTTGACCAGAATTTTTTGATAGCCCATGTCGTCTCGGATGGCTCGAACATCTTCTTCAATAAGGCTTAGTCGGCCGCCGAAATCGGTGAGTTGATTGGCTACCGCCTCGAGCCTGGATTGGATTTCCCCCCGATTGATCTCGAAGTGCCGCTCCAGATCATGGCGGAATTCCTGCCACCGTTGGTTCTGGTCACTGCGGAAATCCTCCAGCCGCTTATCCAGATCGGTCCGGAACTCGGCCAGCCGTTTATCATAGCTATCCCGAAACTCGGCCAACCGTTTATCATAACCATCCCGGAATTCAACAAAGCGCCTGTCAATATTGTGTTGGAATTCCAGGTATCGCCTGTCGGCATCCTGTCGGGACTCAGCCAGACGCTGGCTGATCATCTCTTGGAATGACGCTTGGCGTTTCTCCGCTTCCTCCCGGGACTCGGCCAGACGCTGGCTGATCATCTCCTGAAAGATTGTTAGACGTTTGTCAATCTCCTCCCGAGATTCGGCCAGACGCTGGCTGATCATCTCCTGGAATGACGCTTGGCGTTTCTCCGCCTCCTGCCGGGATTCGGTCAGACGCTGGCTCGTATCCTCTCGGTGCTGGGCGAAGCGCAGATTGAGATCGGCGCGCAGATCATCAAACCGCTTTTCCAGGCCATCCAGTCGGGTGTTGATGACCGCCAAGCCCTCTTTGATGACTGCCAACTCCGGCAGGATCAGCGCCTTGACGCTGTCCAGGATCTTGCCGCCCGCTTCCGTCATAACCTTTCTCCGGTTATTCCTTGCGAGAGCGCTGGATGGCCAGCGATCCGGAACGGACCACTTCCTGGATACCGATGGTCTTTAATAAGCTCAACACGGCGTTTAATTTTTCCGAGGTGCCGGTTACCTCTAAAGTATAGGCCGAAGGGCTGACATCCACTACCCGACAGCGGAAAATGTCGGCGATGCGCAACACTTCTGCCCGCTGCCGGTCTTCGGCCTTGACTCGGACAAGGGCCATTTCCCGTTCCACATGCTCGGTGGGGGTGAGGTCCACTACCTTGATGACATTGATGAGCTTGCGCAACTGTTTGATGATCTGTTCAATGATCATCTCATTGCCGGTGGTCACCAAGGTGATGTGGGAGACCTCCGGATCAATGGTGGGGGCCACACAGAGGCTTTCAATATTGAATCCCCGCCCGCTGAAGAGGCCGGTGACCCGGGAAAGAACACCTGGTTCATTGTCCACTGAAACCGAAATCACGTGTCGCATGGTCCCCTTCCCTTTAGGTCAGAAGCATTTTGTGCATGGGCGCGCCGGCCGGCACCATGGGCAGGACGCACTCTTCCGGGGCCACCCGGAAGTCCATGAGCACGGGTTTGCGGATGTTGAGGGCCTCCCGGATGACCGGCTCCACTTCGGCCGGCTTCTCGGCCCGCAGTCCCACGGCGCCATAGGCCTCAGCCAACTTGACGAAATCCGGGGACACCATGGGGGTGAAACTGTAGCGGCGTTCATAGAATAGCTGCTGCCACTGCCGGACCATGCCCAGGAAACCGTTGTTGAGGATGGCCACCTTCACCGGCAGATCATATTCCACTGCCGTGGCCAACTCCTGAATATTCATCTGGATACTGCCGTCCCCGGCGATGTCGATGACGATGTCGTCGGGCCGGGCCACCTGGGCCCCCAGAGCCGCAGGGAAACCGTAGCCCATGCAGCCCAGGCCGCCGGAACTGAGCCAGCGGTTGGGATGCTTGATGGGGTAAAACTGCGCCGCCCACATCTGGTTCTGGCCGACTTCTGTACTGATGATGGCGTTCCCCTGGGTCAATTCGTAAAGCTTTTCCACCACAAATTGGGGCTTCAGGTCACCGCTGTCCCGGTCGTAGGTGAGGGGATGCTCCTGCTTCCATTGGTCGATCTGGGCCAACCAGGAACGGTGGGCCTGGCTCAACTCCCGGGGCAGGTGTGCGGCCGCCAACTCATTGAGCTGACTCAAGGCATCCTGGCAGTCGCCCACGATGGGAATGTCCACCACCACATTTTTGCTGATGGAAGTGGGATCAATGTCAATATGGATGATCTTGGCATGGGGCGCAAATTCCTCGATCTTCCCCGTCACCCGGTCGTCGAAACGGGAGCCCACGGCGATGAGCACATCGCAATGGTGCACCGACATATTGGCATAATAGGTGCCGTGCATGCCCAACATGCCCAGCCAGAGGGGATGAGGGGCCGGGAAGCCGCCCAAGCCCATGAGGGTAGTGGTCACTGGTATCTGCAAAGCTTCGGCAAACTTGGTCAGAGATTCCGAGGCGTTGGACAGAATGACCCCACCGCCGGCATAAATCACCGGCCGCTGGGCCTTGAGGATCAATTCCAGTGCCTTCTTGATCTGCTTGGGGTTGGCGTGGTAATTGGGATTGTAGCTCTTGATCCGGATCTGCTCCGGAAACTTGGGCGTCGTCACCCCTTGAATCACATCCTTGGGCAAATCCACCAACACCGGCCCCGGCCGCCCGGTGCGGGCGATGTGAAAGGCCTCATGAATGACCCTGGCCAAGTCTTTGACATCCTTGACTAAGTAATTATGTTTGGTACACGGCCGGGTGATGCCGACGATGTCCACTTCCTGAAAGGCATCGTTGCCGATGAGCGGCGTCGGCACCTGGCCGGTAAAGACCACGATGGGAATGGAATCCATATAGGCCGAGGCGATGCCGGAAACGGTATTGGTGGCGCCGGGCCCGGAGGTCACCAGACAGACCCCCACCTTTCCCGAAGCCCGGGCATAGCCGTCGGCGGCATGGGCCGCACCCTGTTCATGGCGCACCAAAATATGTTTGATAAAAGGGGCCCGGGTCAATTCATCATAGATATCCAGGACCACGCCACCCGGGAAACCGAAGATATGTTTGACGCCTTCCCGCTCCAGACATTTTAAAAAGATCTGACTGCCGGTCATCTTCATGCTGATTGTTCCTTTGCCCGATAACGGGCCAGTATCTGTTCGATCCGATCACGACCTGCCAATTTCAGCTTTTGGATGCGGCGCCGTTCTACAGTTTCATCGGCGGTGAGATAGGGCCGCCGATTGAATTCCTCCAATTGCCGTTCGAATTCCCGGTGTTCATCAATGTGGCGCTTCAGTTCCGGATCCCGGTCGATCCAGCGAGCCACCAATTCCTCATCAGCCTTTTCCATATTTTCCTCACTGACAAGTCTCGTCATTGTATCAAAAAAATGTATGCTAACTTCCAGCATTTTGCAAGAAATTTTCTTGCCCCCGCCCTTCCCGGCGCCCCGTAGGCCCCTGGCCGGGATTATGGCGGCCGGCTGTGATTCAAAACCAAGGGCCGCCCCGTTGGGACGGCCCCGAAAGGTGGTCGCCGATTCCTCAGGGTTGCGGTGCTAAATGCTGCGGGTAAAACCGCTGAACCGATAAAGGTCTGACATCAGCTCTTCGTGTTCTTTCTTCAGTTTCTGATACATGCGGGCGTTTTCCAGGGCCAGGGCCGCCTGTTCGGCCAGGGAGGTCATGAACATGATCTCTTCTTCGGAAAAATCCCGGGGTTGGTTGGTGTACAGCCGCAGTACGCCGATCACCTTGCCTTTAAGATTAATGGGGATGGAAATGATGGAGCGGATGCCCTCCTCAGCCGCGGCCTGGGGATATTGGGCCCGGTCATCGGAAGCCACGTCATACATGATGACGGTCTTGCCGGTCATGGCCTCGGCAATGGATTTGTCAGTCTCCACCGGACCTTTGGTGACATACCGGTCGCTGAGGCCGAAGTGGGCCACCAACTCCATCTGTTTGCGTTTCTCATCCAGCAGGCGCACCGCCGCGGCCTTGATGTCCAGGGCTGTGGTGGCGGTTTTGACCAGCAGCGACAGGACTTTTTGGACCTCCAGGGAGGAGTTGATGGCCTTGAAGACCTGCTGCAAGCCTTTAAGGAATTCCAACTCCTTGGATTTGGCCTCATACATCTGGGCGTTGATGATAGCCTGGCCGCCCAACTCGGCGATGGCGCAGGCGAAATCAATCTCATCCATGAGGAATTCCCGGGGTTCGGCGGTGAGGAGGCGCATCACGCCGATGACCTTCCCTTTCACCAGGATGGGGATGGCCACCAAGGTGGCGATGCCCTCTTCTTTGGCTTCCTGGGGGTACTGAATCCGCGGGTCGGCGGTGGCGTCGTAAATGGCCACCGGACGGCCGCTTAAGGCCTCGGAGATGCTCTTATCCATGTCCACCTGGCCTTTACTCAGATACTTCTCGCTCAGGCCGACGGATGCCACCAATTCCAGGGTATTGGTTTTGGGATTCACCAACCGGATCGTGCACCCCTTGAGGTTCATGATCTCGGCCATCTTGTTGACAATCAGATCCATGACCTCCCGGACCGACAGGGTGGAACTGATGGCCTTGCTGATTTCCTGAAAGCTGATGAGATAGAGTCTTTCTTTGTTGGTCATGGGGTCAACTCCTCGCGCCTAAAAGGTTCCCTGGACAGTTGCTGCGACCGCTTTTCCACAGGTCGCCGCCCCCTTCGCCGCCACCGGCCTCGGCCCACCGGGATGGGCAGACCGCGAGACTTTTACCATAGCTAGCAGAGTATCAGAATTCTTCATAGTCTTCAACTCCCCTTGGGCACAATTCTCGGTATTCCTCGTCCGGGAAAGACGGCCTCAGCCGGGTTGATCAACCTGGCCGGGACGGCGAGAAACGGTGCCTCAGGGCTGCCCAGGGAGGGGACCGGCGCCTCGTCCTTGCAGCCGGGCCTTGGCCAACAGTTCCGGTCGGTATTCGAAATGCATGGTATCATAGTGATACCACTTGCCGCCCCAGATAAAGCCTTCGGCCTCAAAGGCCTGGATGATCTCCAGGGGGTAGGCTGTTCGCAGGGCCAGGAGTTCCAGAGGGTTGAGCAGCCCACCCCAGCGCCAGTAGGTTCCTTTGGCCAGATCTATGGCGATGCCCCAGGCATGGGCGCTGAGACGCTCGGTTCCAGCAATGCGGCGATAGTTGAAGGTCCCCCGGATGGGCAGCACATAACTGCGGAGAGAGGGCTGCCGGGCCAAGAGTTGGCTTAACTGCACCCCCACCCTCTCCAGGGCGGCGGCCGCCCCATTGCCGCCATGGAACCGAACGGTAACACCCACAAAAGGCACGGCCGCCAGCTGGGCTTGCACCGCGGCCGGGGCGGCGCCATAAACAGCCTGGAAAAAGGCCGTCACCCGGATGCGGCCCGGGTCTTGGACCGGTGCGGGAGGCAGAGTCGGTCTCCCCGGCTGATATGGCTGGGCCAACATATCCTCCAGATCCGGGTCAGCCAGCTTCTCCTCCGGACCTTTGGGCCGGCCGTCGTCATATGGAATCGTCTGCCCGGTGGCCATGATGAGCAGGTAACGCCCCGGCCCTTGCGGCACCACCTTCTTGATGGCCCTGCCATAACCTTGGTCCAAGGCCTGCAGATCCAGACGGATCTTCTCCTGCTGGGGACCGGCGGGCAACTGCTCCCAGAGCGGGGGTAGAGAGAACGCCGCGGCGACAAAGATGCAGAGCAGTCCCCCGCTGAGGCCGCAGACGCCGACCAGCAGCGGCAGGGCGCGGGGCCGCAGGGGAAAAAAGACCTTAATGGCACAGGGCAACCTCTTCATGTGGAGATCCTCCCGCATCGGTACTCATCCAGGGCAGCCCGAGCTGCCACTGAAAAAGTCATCGGTACGGTGCTATCATAACCTCGGGCCGGATCGGAGTGCAGAAAATTTTTGCCACGCCAGGAGAAAAATGACCGGGCCGGGCGGCTGGGTTGGCCTGGCCAGGCCCCCCTCCCCCCGGCAACGTTCGACTTGGCAGCCAGGATGAGGTTGGAGTATAGTAAGGCATGACCACGCCGGAGGAGACAGGTCCGGTCCAGGCAGGCCCGCGGTCGCAGCCAGGCCGCCGGACGGAAGAAAATCATGACAGCCGTTGATGTGGATTATGCCCTGGTGCGGCGAGTAAGCCGCAGGGATGACGGGGCGTTGGCCGAACTCATGCGCCGCCATCAGGAGCGGCTCTATCGGCTGGCCCTGCGCCTCCTGCGGCAGCCCCAGGAGGCCGAGGATGCGGTCCAGGAGGTCTTCCTAAAGGTCTATCAGCATGCCGACCGGTTCCAACCCACCGCCACGGTGGCGGCCTGGCTCAATCGGATCACCGCCAATCATTGCCTGAATCTCCTCCGGGCCCGCCGCACTCGGCGGGAAGTGGCTTGGGACGACCTGGAGGGGGAGGCCGGGGGGG
>Ga0067045_1003366_pt1 | contig 38742 bp, 35 predicted proteins | sample TerdegcTABiofilm_FD_59184 | JGI IMG/M metagenome (GOLD analysis project Ga0067045, IMG submission 59184) | Combined Assembly of (Gp0054472, Gp0054536) Wastewater bioreactor microbial communities from Singapore -Terephthalate degrading... | reverse complement strand
AGGTGCGACGCACTTCCCAAAGTGCGTCGCACCTGGGCGCCAACACAAGACGGAGCCGAATCCTGCCGCCCCGTATGCTTTTGACAGCCGCCATAGCCGGGTGGCAGGTACGGAAACCTGCCCTACACTCGCTAACCGCTATCCACGAATAACACGAATCCACACGAATGGAGAATAGACCCCCAACGGTCTCCGAGGCCCGTTGTCCGCAGACACGTAGGGCGGCTCTCCGTAGCCGCCGGACGAAGGGGGCAGGTATGGAAACCTGCCCTACACTCGCTAACCGCTATCCACGAATAACACGAATCCACACGAATGGAGAATAGACCCCCAACGGTCTCCGCGGCCCGTTGTCCGCAGACGCGTAGGGCGGCTTTCCATAGCCGCCGGACGAAGGGGGCAGGTACGGAAACCTGCCCTACGCTCGCTAACCGCTATCCACGAATAACACGAATCCACACGAATGGAGAATAGACCCCCAANGGTCTCCGNGGCCCGTTGTCCGCAGACGCGTAGGGCGGCTCTCCGTAGCCGCCGGACGAAGGGGACAGGTATGGGAACCTGCCCTACGCTCGCTAACCGCTATCCACGAATAACACGAATCCACACGAATGGAGAATAGACCCCAAGGGTCTCCGAGGCCCGTTGTCCGCAGACGCGTAGGGCGGCTTTCCATAGCCGCCGGACGAAGGGGGCAGGTATGGGAACCTGCCCTACACTCTGCTGCCGGACTTGCGCCAATCTCCGATTCTCGGCCTGTGATCTCGGCGCGCTGCATGACCGAAGGCGCCCAGAGGCGGCGTTTTGCATACGGCCGCGCGCGGGTATAATACAGGCGAGGTGAGCGCATGACCGAAGGCCCATCGCCAACGGTTTCCGTCATCATTCCGGCCCGCAACGCGGCGGCCACGCTGCGTGCCTGCCTGGACGCCTTGCGCGGCCAGGTGGGAGGCCCGCCGGACTTTGAGGTCATCGTGGTGGACGATGGCTCCACCGACGACACGGCCGCCATCGCCGAGGCGGCAGGGGCGCGGGTGGAGCGCACGGCGCACGGGGGCGCTGCCGCCGCCCGCAATCGCGGGGTGGCCGTGGCGCGCGGGTCGCTGCTGCTGTTCACCGACGCGGACTGTGAGCCAACCCCCGACTGGATGGCCCGCATGGTCGCGCCCTTTGCGGATGCGTCGGTCGCGGGGGCGCGCGGCGTGTACCGCACGCGCCAACGGTCGCTCGTGGCGCGCTTCGTCCAACTGGAGTACGAGGACAAATATCGGCTGCTGAAGCCGCTTCAGGACATTGACTTTGTGGACACCTACTCGGCCGCCTACCGCCGCGACGTGTTCGTGCAGGGCGGCGGGTTTGACCCCTCCGTGCGGTTCGTGGAGGATCAGGATTTCTCGTTCCGCCTGGCCAATCGGGGATACCGCCTGGTGTTCGTTCCCGATGCCATCGTCTATCACCGCCACGCCGACTCGCTGCGCGCCTATGCGCGGAAGAAGTATCACATCGGGTTCTGGAAGGCGCGGATTGTACAGACCCACCCCAACAAACTCGCCCGCGACACCCACACGCCGCCATCCCAGCGCGCCCAGGTGGCGCTGTTCTACCTGGCGTTGGCGTTGTGCGTGCCTGCGGCGGCGGGGCTGGTGTCCTTCTGGTGGCCTGGGGCGGCGGCCCTGGCGCTGACGGCCACGACCCTGCCGTTCGCGTGGCGGGCGGCTCGCAAGGACTTCCCCGTGGCTGTGGCGTCGCCGGCGCTCCTCTGGGTGCGCACGGCGGCGCTGGGGGTGGGGCTGGCCGTGGGGATGGCGCGATTCCTGCCAGGGAGGCTGCGGCGGAGATGAGACGCGGCTCCGGCGGCCTATCCTCACCCCGTGGCGCGCGCGCGGCGGAGATGCTGGTCTTCGCGGCTCCGCTGGCCGTGTATGTGGCCACGCTGCCGGCGGGATTGACGTGGGCGCACGAGGGCGCCGACGGCGGAGACCTGGTCGCCGCGGCCCGCACGCTGGGCATTCCCCATCCGCCTGGGTATCCGCTGTACACGCTCCTGGCGCGGCTGTTCCTGCTGATGGGCTGGGGCACGCCGGCGCACCGCGTGGCGCTCCTGTCGGCGGTGGCGGGCGCGGGGGCGGCCTGGGCGCTGTTCCGGTTGTGCCTGGCGCTGGTCGGCCGGTCGCGTTGGCCGCTGGCCCTGTCGGCCTCGCTCATGTGGGCCTTCGCGCCCATTCCGTGGGGCCAGGCGGTGATCGCCGAGGTGTACGCCCTGGGTGCGCTGTTGGCCGTGGCGTTTCTGGCCGCGTTGCTCCATTGGCGCAACACGGCGAGCAGGGGAGCATGGCGGGCCGCGTGGCTGCTGTTCGGGTTGGGCATGGCCCACCATCCGCTCATCGCCGCATGCCTGGTTCCCGCGGGCGTGTGGGCGTGGCAGCAACGCCGCCGCGCCGACAGGCGAAGTTGGGGCGAGGCGGTCGGGCTGGTGGCGCTAGGCCTGGCCTTCTACATCTACCTCCCGCTGCGGGCGGCGGCGTCTCCGCCCATCAACTGGGGCGAGCCGCGCACCCTGGCGGGGTTCTGGTGGGTGGTGTCGGCCGCGCCGTATCGGCCGTACGCGTTCGGCCTGCCGCTCGGGGAGTGGCCATCTCGCCTGGGCGCGTGGGCCTCGCTCCTGCTGGGCCAGTTCAAGGTGTGGGGCGTCGCGCTGGGACTTTGGGGGGCGCTGGCCCTTCACGAGCGGGACAGGGCCGCGTCGTGGGGGCTGCTGGGCCTGTTCGGCCTCATCACGGTGTACGCCATCGGGTACGATACGACGGACTCCTTTGTGTATCTGCTGCCGGCGCTGGCCGTGTTTGCCGCCTGGATCGCGACGGGCCTGGGGGACATCGCGGATCGCGTCGCGGCGCGAAGGGCGGGGCTGACCCGCGCGGCGCAGGTGGGCCTCGTGGTCGCGCTGGTGGCGCTGCCTGCGCTCTCCCTCGGCATGGACTGGGCGGCGTGCGACCTGCGCGGCGACCGCGAAGCCCAGGCGTATGTGGATGCGTCGCTGGCGGCGCTGCCCGCAGACGCCCTCGTCCTGGCCGACGGCGACCGCCAGACCTTCGCCCTGTGGTACGCCCGCTGGGCGCTGGATGGCGCATTCCACGGCGAGGTTCTGTCCGTCCCGCTGTTGCGGTTGGACTGGTACCGGGCGCAGGTGCTGCGTCGCAATCCCCATCTGGTTCTGCCCGACGCGAACCTGCCCCAGGAAGCGTTCCTGGCCCAACTCATCGGCGGGAACGTGGATGACCGCCCGATTTTCGTTACCGCGGAGTACCTTGCGCCTGGGGGCTGGAAGGTGGAGCCTGCCGGGCCTCTGTTGAGGGTGAGCCGATGAACGTTGACGCCACGCCGCGCCGTTTCTATCGCGCGCCGCTGTTCTGGATCGTCGCGGCCCTGCTGGCGGGGCTGCTGGTCGCCTTTGGGCCGCGGGTCGCGCGCCTGCCGGGACTGATTCGCCAGGCGCGGGCCGAGGCGGCCTACTGGAGCGCCGTGCGTAGCGGCGGGCTTCGGGCGTTGAGCCGTGCCGGCGCTGCCGACGAACTGGGGGCGCATCTGGACGCCGCCCGCCGCCTGGTGGCCTCGGCGCGCCGCGATTGGGGGTTCGCCGTGGAGGCGGCGGCGTGGTTCGGCTGGGTTCCCGGCATCGGGGGCGACCTGGCGGCGCTGCCCCACCTGGCGAACGCGGCCCAGAACGCGCTGGACGGCGGCGCGCTCCTGTACGGCGAGGTGAAGCCGGCAGTGGCGGCGCTGCCCGACGGCGCGGGGGCAATGCTGGCCGCGCTGGCGACTCGCACGCCGGGCGACCCGCAGGCCCTGCGGCAGGCGGAAGAGGCGCTGCGGCGGGCGTCGGAGGCATGGGGCAGGGTGGACACGCGCCGCCTGTCGCCCAGGCTGGCGCGGTTCGTCCCGCTGGTGAATCGGGCGCTCCCCGTTTTGGCCGCCGCGCCCGACCTGTTGCGGGCGGCGCCGGAATTGCTGGGGGCCGACGGCCCGCGCCGATATCTCATCCTGGCGCAGAATAGCGATGAAATCCGCGCCACGGGTGGGTTCATCAGCGGCGTGGGCATCGTGGAGGTCAATCGCGGCGAGATCACGTCCGTTACCTTCGCCGACAGTTACTCGGTGATGGACCTGACCAAGCCGCATCCCATCCCGCCCGTCGCCCTGGAGACCCACATGTGGGCGCAGATTCTCCTGCTGCGCGACGCCAACTGGTGGGCCGACTTCCCCACGTCGGCGCGCAAGGCCTGGGAACTGTACGAGCAGGACACCGGCAAGAAGGTGCACGGGGTTGTCGCCATAGACACGCCCGCGCTGCAACTGCTGGTCGCGGCGGCAGACCCCATCCGCCTGGAAGAGTACAACGACACCATCACCGCCGACAACCTGCTGGAGCGCATCCAGCACTACTGGGCGTCGCCGGTGGGCGGGCCTGACATCGCCAGCAACGACCCGCAATGGTGGAAACTCCGCAAGAACTTCATGGGGGTCCTGGCGAAGTCGGTCATAGAGCGCCTGATGAAGCACACGGGCGACTTGGACATGGCGGAAGTGGCGCAGACGACGCTGCGCCTGTTGAACGAGCGCCACCTGCTGCTGTTCCTGCCGCCTGTGCAGGACGCGCTCCATCGGCAGAAGTGGGATGGCGCCATCGTGCCGGCGCAGGGCGATTACCTGTTCGTGGTGGACAGCAACGTGGGGTTCAACAAGGTGAACCCCATGATCCGCCAGAGCATCACGTACACGGTCAACCTGGCCGACGCCACGGCGCTGTTGCAGATCGGCTACGCCCACGGGTCGCAGGCCCGCCTGGACGTGTGCGTGCACGAATCGCGCTACGGGGACACGTACCAGGACATGATGGATCGCTGCTACTGGGACTATGTGCGGGTGTTCGCGCCGGCGGGGGCCGAGTTGCTGGCCCGCGAGGGGCTGGAGGACGGCGATCTGGCCGAATCGGAGGCGGGCCTGGCGGTGTGGGATGGGCTGCTGGTGCTGAAGCCGGGCGAGGCGCAGGAAGTTACGTTCCGCTATCGGTTGCCGGCGTCGGTGGCGCAGGGCGCGTACCGCCTGTACGTGCAGAAGCAGCCGGGGACGTGGGGCATCCCGCTGCGGGTCGTCATCAGGGGTGCGGGCGGCCAGGTGCGCGAGTTCCAGACCGACCTGGCCGAGGATCGGGAGTTCGTCGTCGGCCCGTAGCGGCGGGAAGTCTGGCCTGTGGAGACGCGACCGCGAATTCGCGCGTGTTTGGGGTTGCCGCCGATCGGGGTGTCGTGCGCTCACGGGCACAGCATGCTGTACCCCTAAGGCACCTCGGTGGGGGTGAAGTTCGTGATGACCAGGGCACGCTCCAGGCTGCCGAAGTCCACCGTCGGCTGCACCTCGGCCTCTTGGTACAGCCCCACCTCGTCGCGGATGACTTTGGACACCTGCCCGATGATGAGCGCCTTGGGGAACATGCCTCCCAGGCCCGACGTGATGACCACATCGCCCTCGGCCACGCTGCTGTCGTGGGGGATGCGGGTCATGACGAGTTTGCCGCCGGGGCGTCCCTCCACCAGGCCGGTAACGCGGTTGCGCTGGATCATGGCGTTCACCGAACTGCGCGCGTCCACGATGAGCAGCACGCGGCACGCGTTGGGGTACACGTCCAGCACGCGGCCCACCAGCCCGCGCTCGGTTACGACGGGCATGTTGCGGCGGATGCCGTCGCGCGCGCCCACGTTCAGCACCAGGTCGGGGAACAGGTTGGACGCGCCGCTGCCGACGACGTAGCCCACCACCTCTGCGCCCTTGAACTGATAGGCCGGATACGTCTGGGTGAAGTTGAGCAGCGCCCGCAGGTGCTCAATCTCCTTGTTGGCCTCTTCCAACTGGAGCAGTTGCACCGACAGGCGGTCCACCTGGGCGCGCAGGTCGCGGTTTTCCTCGCGCAGCGCCACCATGTCGCGCCCGCCCTGTATCCAGTCGCTCACGGTGCGGCTCAGGCGGGAGAATTGATCCTGCACCGGCGCGAGCAGCGTCGTCGCCAAGTCGCGCACGGGGCGAAACAGGCCCGTCTGGGAGACCAGAAAGGCCACGATGAGGACGATGATGGCGACGATAAGGGCAGTGGGTGTGTCCGTCCGCGAATGCATGGGAATCTCGCTTTGGGTAGTAGCGTCAAGCCGTCAGCCATTAGCCGTCAGCCTTTAGCCTACAGCCTTTCGCCCATAGCCTTTGGCATTTGGCCTTGGTGCGATGGCGCTGCCCAACGCCTCCCAACCCAGGCGAATGGCCCGCTGCCAGAGGCTATAGGCCAATGGCTAGCGGCTAACGGCTAACGGCCAAACACCGATGGTTTCTCTACCGCTTTCTTGGCCGGCGGCTATCGGCCAGGACTTTGCGCAAGGAATCCAGGTTTTCCAGCACCTTGCCGGCCCCCAGCGCCACGCACCACATGGGGTTTTCGGCCACATAGACGCGCATGTGGGTTTCCTCGCTCAGGCGCGTGGCCATTCCTTGCAGCAGCGCGCCGCCCCCGGCCAGCGCGATGCCGTTCTCCATCAGGTCGGCCACCAACTCGGGCGGGGTGTCGTCCAGCGCCTCTTTCACGGTGTTGACGATGGTGGCGACGGACCCCGCGAGGGCCTCGCGAATCTCAATGCTGGAGACTTCCACCTCTTCGGGGAGGCCCGTAACCAGGTTGCGGCCCCGCAGGGTCATGGTCTTCTCTTCGGGCAGCGGGTATGCCGATCCGATGGCGATCTTCACCCGCTCGGCCATGCGCTCGCCGATGAGGAGGTTGTACTTCTGGCGCGCGTAGTTGATGATGTCCTCGTCCATCTCGTCGCCGGCGACGCGGATGGAGCGGCTGACCACGACGCCGCCCAGCGAGAGCACCGCCACCTCGGTGGTGCCGCCGCCGATGTCCACAATCATGCTGCCGACGGACTCGGTGATGGGGAGGCCCGCGCCGATGGCCGCCGCCTTGGGTTCTTCAATGAGGAACGCCTCGCGCGCGCCCGCGCTCAGGCAGGCGTCGGACACGGCGCGCTTTTCCACCTCGGTAACGCCGCTGGGAATCCCCACGACGACGCGCGGCCGCGGCACGCTGAAGACCATCTTCTCGTGGGCCTTGCGGATGAAGTAGTGAAGCATCCGCTCGGTAACGACGAAATCGGAGATGACGCCGTCGCGCAGGGGGCGAATGGCGGTGATGTTGGCAGGCGTGCGCCCGACCATATCCTTCGCCTCGCTGCCGATGGCCAGCACCTGCTTCGTTCTCTTGTCCACAGCCACCCAGGACGGCTCGTTGATGATGATGCCCTTGCCTTTGACGTAAACCAGCGTGTTGGCCGTTCCCAGGTCAATGCCGATGTCCAGGGAGAATAGCCCCAGGAAGGCGGCGATTGGGTTGAACATGGACCTCTCCTCGTGCTTGGTGTGGCTTGGAGCCGCGCCCATTATAGCACAGCGGGTGAAATTGGCAATTTGCGACGCCAGAGGGCGCGCCTGGACGCGGTGCAAGAGCGGGTTGGCGCTTTTCAGGAATCGTGGTATAGTGCGGTGAGAATGCAGTTCATGGCTAGGGAAGGAGGCTGCAATGGCCCCACAAGTTGTGTCTTACGGCAAATGCTTCTTGTGCGGCGGGACATTCGCCAAGAACACCATGACTCGCCACCTCAAGGCCTGCGTGCGGAAGCATGAGACGGCACAAAAGGGGAGGCCCGTTCGGCTCTTTCACCTGCGGGTTGAGGGGAAGTATGCCCCCGAGTACTGGTTGCACTTGGAAATCCCCGCCAGCGCTACCCTTGCCGCGCTGGATGACTTCCTGCGCGCCATCTGGCTGGAATGCTGCGACCACATGAGCGCCTTCACGATCAAGGGCGCCGATTACGAGAGGGATACGGGCGCGGGGCATGCCATGTGGACGGGTTTCTTTGGCTCGCCCCTGCCAACGGAGAGCATGAGTCGCAAACTTTATTCGGTACTCTCCCCGGGCGTCGTTTTCGTTCACGAGTACGACTTTGGCACGACGACAACGCTGACACTGAAAGTCGTCGGCGAGCGGCAGGGCAGCGTGCCAGAGGAAAAGATTCGGGTCCTGGCGCGCAACTACGCCCCGGCCATCCCGTGCGCGCTATGCGACAAGCAGGCCGATTGGATCTACACGTTTGAATTCCCCCCCACACCCTATTGCGCGGCCCACGCGGAGGAGCACGAGGATTGGGAGGAAGGCTTCCTGCCCGTCGTAAACTCGCCGCGCGTGGGACAATGTGGCTACACCGGGGCCGGGGATAAAAGATTGGTATTTGAGGAGCAAGCGCCAGCGGTTCAGGATTAGCCCGGGCCTGTGTCCTCATGGGGCCGGGCCAGTCGGGAAGCGCGCCCGTTCAGCGTCTGGCATGGGCGTGGTTGCCCCGGCCGCTTTGGCGTCAATCGTGTGTGTTTGTGGTGCAAGACCGCGAGACTCCTCGCGGTCTTGTGCTTCTTGGGCCTGTGCACGGGCGCCACGTCGCCCGATTGAGGCGGCCGAGGCCGCGCCGCCTTGACGTCCGCGGGGCGTTGCGCTACACTGGCCCCGCTCGTTCGCTGCCATCTTTTCCGAGGAGGTGCGTATGGCCGGAACCGTTTACCACTACGCCGAACTGACCCAACCCCAACTGCTGGCCCTGGATAGAAGCCGCACGCTGGCCGTCATGGCGCTGAGTCCGCTGGAGACGCACGGCCCTCATCTGCCGCTGGGCACCGATGTATTCGTGGCCGAGGCGCTGCGCGACCGTGTGATACGCAAACTCCAGTCGGCCATGCCCGAACTGGACTATCTGGTCTTTCCCAGCGTCGCGCTGGGCGCGGACCCGATTCCGGCGCCCGGGTCTGTGAAGATTGACAGCAGGGCCATCCACCTGCTGCTGGTCTCCACGGCGGCCAGCCTTGCCGGTCTCGGGTTCAAGTGGATGCTGGTAACCGACAATCACGGCGGGGCGCGCCACCAGGCGGCCATTGAGAAGGCGGTGCGCAAGGCTTGGAAGAAGCACCGCTTTGCGCTCATCTGCCCGTTTCTCAACTTCTACCGCCGCATGGTGGAACACGACCCGGCCCTGCTAGAGGCGACCGGCACAGCCCCGCGCTCGTGCGGCGACATTGACGACGCGCACGCCGGCACCAACGAGACTTCGCTCATGCTGGCCATCGCCCCCGACCGCGTCGCGGCCGATTGGCGGCAGGTGCCGCCCGCGACCATCAACCGCGACAACCGTTTGTACCGCGTGCTGTCGCTGCTGGGCAGCGTCATCGGGCTGCTGGGCGCCGACACGCTGGGGCGCGACCTGGAGTACATGGGATCGGGGCTGTCGTGGCAGAATGCCAACCCGATGCCGCCCTATATGGGCGCGCCGGCCGAGGCCGACCCCGATCGCGGGCGGCGCATGTTGGATGCGCACGCGGACGAGGCCGTGGCCCAGGTGCGGCGCGCGCTGGAAGGCCAGCCGCCTTTCAGCACGCCGCTCCTCTGGGGGCTGCGCTTCGCCGAGCCCAGTTAGCGCGCAATTGGGACTTTTGTTACAGCCACGCGCGGGGTCTTCGCCTATAATCAGCGCCGCTGAACGATGGAACGACGTTATCTTTTGTGGAGGGGGTCATGAGCGAACTGTTCGGCAATCAGAAGGAAATGTTGAAGCAACTCATCAAGGCGCTGCACCTGGGGGCGGATCCCGAGATGCTCAAGAGCCGATTCCGGACGCTCCTGGGCGAAATCGGCCCCGCCGACATCGCCAGGGCCGAGCAGGAACTCATCGCCGAGGGGATGCCGGCGGAGGAGATTCACCGCCTGTGCGATGTCCATCTGGCCGTGCTGCGCGAGGCGGTGGAGAAGGAGAAGCCAGGCGAAGGCCCTGGGCACCCAATCCACATCCTGCTCAAGGAGCACGAATACGTCAAGGGCGACGCGCGCGATCTGGCCGAGGTCATCGGACTCCTGGAGCGGGCGACGGATTGGAGCGCCGTGGAAGGGGAACTGGAGCGCCTGGATGCGCTGCTCCGCGACTTCCAGGAGTACAACAAGCACAAGGTCCGCGAGGAGAACTGCTTGTTTCCGGTGCTGGAGAAACACGGGGTAACCGGCCCGCCGTCCATCATGTGGATGGAGCACGACCAGCAGCGCGCTGCCGTCAAGGCGGCTGCCGAGGCGCTGGCGCAGCGGGGGACGCGCGCCTTCGCCGAGTTCAAGGCGGCCATCCTGCCCCATCTGCGCGCGCTTGCAGAGGGCGTGCCCAGCCACTTCTACAAAGAAGAGAACATCCTGTTCCCCACCGCCCTGCGCCTGATTTCTGACGAGGAGTTCAAGGCGATCAAGGCATCCATGGACGACTTGGGCTACTGCTATTTCACGCCGCCGGAGGTCATCGGCGCGCGCGAAGAATTGGAGGCGCAGGTTGGCGAGGGCGAGATTCGCCTGCCGTCGGGCGCGCTGACGCCTGCCGAACTGGAGGCGGTGCTCAACACGCTGCCCGTGGACATCACGTTTGTGGGCGCGGACGACACGGTGCGCTATTTCAGCATGGGCCGCGAGCGAATTTTCCCCCGCACGCCCGCTATCATCGGCCGCTCCGTCCAATTGTGCCACCCCCAGAAGAGCGTCCACGTGGTCAACCGCATCCTGGAGGATTTCAAGGCGGGGCGGCGCGAGGTGGCCGAGTTCTGGATTCAGATGAACGGGCGTCTGATTCACATCCGCTACTTCCCCGTGCGGGGCAAGGATGGGCGCTACCTGGGCACGCTGGAGGTAACCCAGGACATCACGGACATCCAGAAGATCACGGGGCAGAAGCGGCTGCTGGACGACTGAGGCGGCGCCGGGGCGCACCCGAAAGAATGGATTCGGTTCCGCCTTATGTTGGCGACCAAAGTGCGACGGACTTCCGAAAGTGCGTCGCACCAACAAACTTTGGACCGAGTCAAGAGCGCGCCAAATTGACAGGCGTCTGCTCTGTTCATATACTGGAAGCGGCTGCGGTATTCGTGGGGAGTAGGCAAACGCCGGAGGAACCTCCACGAAGTTCTACGTTGCGCTGGAACGCGACGAAGACGGCATCTGGGTGGCCGAGTGTCCCGCGATCCCTGGCTGTGTGAGCCAGGGAAAGACGCGAGAAGAGGCGCTGACCCACATCAAGGAAGCCATCCGACTTTGCCTGGAAGTGCGCGCTGAGAAGGGCTTGCCGCTAACCGTTGAAATGCACCAGGTAGAGGTCTTGGCGTGACGCGCGTGGTTCCTGTGCTCAGCAGCAGGCAGGTGGTGAAGGCGTTTGAGCGACTTGGGTTGGCTGACGTAGCGACGGTTCCAGGAAGGCAAGCATCATCCGCGCGTCGGGTTCGGAAGGAGGTGGTGCGCGGGATTACACAAACGGTAGGTTCACCGGGGAGAATAGCGCCTGGACTGGGCGGCGGGCCTGCTTCATGAGCCGCCTGCTCAGTTGACGAGGACGGAGGTTCCTCACCTCGCGGTGAGGCTAACCGGCACGCGCCGGGAAAATCGGAAGATCGGCGGAAGCCTCCGGGGGCGATCCCGCCCCCACAACTCCCCTCCAAAACGAGCGCGTCCCCAAATCCGCGCGGGCGACCGCCGGGACAAAGGGCCGCGCAGGGATCGGGCGAGACTCATCGTCCCGCGAAGTATCCGCATGGAGGGGCCTCGCGCGCTCTTGTTGCGCATGCCCCATGGTTAGCGGTCAGCGAGCAGCAGTCAGCCGTCAGCGGTCTGCGATCAGCGAGCGACGGATGCCGCTAACGGCTGACCGCTGAAGGCTAGAGGCTGACGGCTAACGGCTAACGGCCAACGGCCAACGGCTATCATCACTGGAGGAACGCTTATGTGCGGGATTGTGGGATACATCGGCCCCCGCGACGCGACGCAAATCATCATGGACGGCCTGCGCCGTCTGGAGTACCGCGGCTACGATTCGGCCGGCATCGCCGTGCTACAGGAGGGCCGCCTGGTCGTCCGCCGCGACGCCGGCAAACTGGCCAACCTCGCCGCCATCCTGGAGCGCGAGCCGGTGCACGGCCCCGTCGGCATCGGCCACACGCGCTGGGCCACCCACGGCCGGCCCAGCCAGCGCAACGCCCATCCCCACACCGATTGCACGGGCGAGATCGTGGTCATCCACAACGGCATCGTGGAGAACTTCATGGCGTTGAAGGCGGAACTGCAGGCCGAAGGGCACCGATTTCGCTCGGATACCGACACGGAAGTGATCGTGCATCTCGTGGAGAAGTACTACCACGGCGACATCGCCGAGGCGGCGCGGGCGGCCTTCCAGCGGCTGCGCGGCGCCCACGCCATTGTCGTCATGACGTCGCGCGAACCCGACCGACTTGTGGCGACGCGCATCGGCAACGCGGGAGGCGTAACGGTGGGCCTGGGCGACGACGAGATGTTCCTGGCCTCGGACATCCCCGCGATTTTGGAGCACACGCGCCGCATGGTCTTTCTGGAAGACCGCGAGATGGCCGTCGTAACGCGCAGCGGCGCGCAGTACTACCGCCTGACGGGCGAGCCGGTGTCCAAGACGCCCCACACCGTGCCCTACGATCCGGTGGCGGCGGCCAAGGGCGAGTACAAGCACTTCATGCAGAAGGAAATCTACGAGCAGCCCCGCGCTGTAACCGACACCATCCGCGGGCGCATGAACTTTGAGACTGGCGAGGCGATCCTGGCGGAGGTGGGCATCGGAGAGGACGAGGCGCGCGCCCTGGATCGGGTCGTCATCGTGGCGTGCGGCACGTCGGCCTACGCGGGCCTGGTGGGCAAGTTCATGCTGGAATCGCTGGCGGGCCTGCCGGTGGAGGTGGACTACGGCTCCGAGTTCCGCTACCGCGACCCTCACATCACCCCGCGGACGCTGGTGGTGGCTATCACCCAGTCGGGCGAGACGGTGGACACGCTGGCGGCCATGGACGAGGCGCGGCGCAAGGGGGCCAGGATCGTGAGCATCGTCAACGCGGTGGGGAGCATGGCGGCGCGCGTGTCCGACGGCGTTATGTACATGCAGGCAGGCCCCGAAATCGGCGTGGCATCCACCAAGGCGTTCACCACATCGCTGGTGGATTTGTACCTGCTGGGCACGTACCTGGGGCAGAAGCGCGGGCGGCTGGATCGGGAGCGGTCGCTGGCGCTGGCCCAGGATTTGGCCGAACTGCCCAATCTGATGGGGAGCGTGCTGGCCAACGGCCACGAGTACGAGGCGCTGGCGCAGTTGTACTACGAGAAGGCCGACTTCCTGTACCTGGGGCGGGGCATCAACTACCCCATCGCCCTGGAGGGCGCGCTCAAACTCAAGGAAATCTCCTACATCCACGCCGAAGGCTATCCGGCGGGCGAGATGAAGCATGGTCCTATCGCCCTGATTGACGACCACATGCCGGTCATGATCATCGCCATCCGCGATCGCGTGTACGAGAAGATCATGGGCAACGTGGAGGAGGTCAAGGCGCGCAACGGGATCGTGCTGGCGCTGGGCACGCAGGGCGACGCGCACCTGGCCGAGAAGGCGGATCATGTGATTTATGTGCCCCCGCTGCCGGAACTCCTGTCGCCGGTGGTTACGGTCATCCCGCTGCAACTGTTCGCGTACCACATGGCGGTGCGCCGCGGCTGCGATGTGGATCAGCCGCGCAACCTGGCGAAGAGCGTAACGGTGGAGTGATGCGCACGCCGGGTGAGACCCCTCACCCTGGCCCTCTCCCCGCAAGGCGGGGCAAGGGGATTGCCCCCCTCACCCTGGCCCTCTCCGCGCAAGGCGGGGCGAGGGGATTGGCGGCGCCTCACCCTGGCCCTCTCCCCGCGAGCGGGGCGAGGGGATTGGTGGCCCCTCACCCTGGCCCTCTCCCCGCAAGGCGGGGCGAGGGGACGGGCTTCGCTTTGGGAATTCCCAGGGGCTGGTATATACTGTATCCATCGTGCGTTCTCTCACAAGGCAGACTTCGGGAGGCAAAATGACGAACAATGCAGACGCCGTGGTGGAACATGCCCGACAGGTTTTTCTCTCGTGCCATCACTGATCCGAGACGATTGTGATCGCCGTGGGCGATTACTACTTCGGCAAGGCGCCCGAGATTCTCATCCGCGCCGCGTGTCCGCTGGCCGGCGGCGCGGGGTGCTCGTACCAGGAAATGTGCGGGCTGCTCAGCGGCGGGCTGATGGTGATGGGCGCGCTGCTAGGCCGCGTCTCCATCTCGGAGAGCGACGAGGCGGTGCAGGCGCTGGGCCGCGAGTTTCGGGAGCGGTTTCGCGCGCTGGCCGGACACACGCAATGCCAGGCCATCCGCGACAGCCTTCCGGAAAAGGACAAGCGGTGCGAGCCGATTGTCGTGAGCACGGTGCGCATCCTGCTGGAACTGCTGGCGACGCAGGGCGTGGCGCCCAGGGCGTGATGCGCGACGACGCGCCGCCTAGCCCAGCAGTCGCCTGCGCATCCAGACGTACATCGCAGCGGGCAGCAGCACCATGAGCGCAAGGGTTAGCAGGAACGCCGGATTGTCCGTCCAGGGGGCAAGACCGGTGGCGACAGGCCCAAAGAAGTTCATGCCGAAGAAACTGGCGATGAACGAGATGGGCATGAACAACGTGGTGATGAGCGTCAGGGTTTTCATCACGTCGTTCAGGCGATTGTTGACGACGGACAGGTAGGTATCCAGCACGCCGCTGACCAGGTCGCGCATGGATTCGTTGATGTCGTGCAGGCGCACCAGGTGGTCGTACACGTCGCGGAAGTAGAGGCGGCCGCGGGCATCTACCACCTCGTAGTCGTCGCGGGCCAGTTTGTTGAGCACCTCGCGCTGGGGCGCGATGATGCGTCGCAGGTTGAGGAGCGCCCTCTTGAGCGCCAGGAGCCGCTCCAGCGTGGCCGTGCGCAGCGACCCCGCCAGCACCTGGTCTTCCAGTTGGTCTATGGCGACGTCAATCTCCTCAAAGACCGGCATGTAGCCCGCGACGATCTCATCGGCGATGCGGTAGGCGAGGTAGGGGGCGCCGCGCGTTGTGTGGCGTTCGTCGCGCTGGCACGACGTCCACACGCGGTCCAGGGCCGGCACGGGCATGTCGCGATGGGTTACGACGTAGGTCTTGCCCAGGAAGACATCCACCTCTAGCGTGTCCACGTGTTCGCCGCCGTCGGTGTCAAAGGCCACGGCGTGCAGGACGATGTAGAGATAATCGCCCCAGTCATCCAGTTTGGGCACGTGGGACTCTTGCAGCGCGTCGTCCACCGCCAGCGGATCAAAGCGGAAGATGTTGCGCAGGATAGGCTCGCAGTCTTCGGGCTTTTCGCCGACGAAATCGGCCCAGAGCAGGCCGCCGCCGTCGGCGAGAATTGCGGCGAATTCCTCTGGGCGCACGTCGGTGCGCAGTTGGCCGTCGCGCGAACGGTAGAGTGTTCGGATCATGGCGCCTCCTGAGCGATAGGGGAGATGCGGGGGAAGTTTACCACAAGCAAGCGGGAAGTTCAATTTGCGCGCCGGCCGTACATCCAAGGCGCGGCGCACTTCCGAAAAGTGCGTCGCATCTATGACCATGGCGCGACCAATAAACTTTGGAACCGAGACCTGAATGTAGTACCTCTTTCCTATTGCGGGAGTTGGTCTCCCCTCTTATAATGGCGGTAGATTATCGGAGTATCCACCATTTAGTCTGAAAGGAGATGTCAAGATGTTCTACTTGCCGCGGGAGAAAGGCCAGGGGTTGGTTGAGTACGCTCTGATCCTCGTGCTGGTGGCCGTGGTCGTGATCGCTGTGCTGTTGCTGCTTGGCCCGGCGGTCGGCAACGTGTTCAGCCGGATCATCTCCAACCTGTAGGTCGCGACCATTTAGAAAGGAGATGTCAAGATGTTCTACTTGCCGCGGGAGAAAGGCCAGGGGTTGGTTGAGTACGCTCTGATCCTCGTGCTGGTGGCCGTGGTCGTGATCGCTGTGCTGTTGCTGCTTGGCCCGGCGGTCGGCAACGTGTTCAGCCAGATCATCTCCAACCTGTAGGTCGCGACACTCGGAAACCCACCTCTACAACTGAATAGCCAAGGAGGCCCCGCTGTGGAAGCGGGGCTTTCTTTTGCGCTTGGGCGGCAGGACAGGCCCGGAGGCGCTACCCGCCGCCAGGCGCGCGAGCAACCCTGCGCCCCTTCCACTCGGCGCCGCCGCGGCGCGCCAGCACCAGCGATCGGACGGCAATGGCGAACGCGATGGGGATGGACACGGGATAGAGCAGGGCGACATACAGGGGGAACTTGAAGCGGGCGCACGCGATGGCCCAGGTGGCGAGCATCTCGGCCACGACGACAATGGCGGGGCCAGGGGCGAATGCGGGAGGCAGCATGCCGAGGCCCGCAGCCACCAGCACGAGGATGGGCTCCCACGCCAACACCAGCAGGTAGGTCCAGACGAACAGGAGCAGGGCCGCGTTGTAGCGGAACGCGGCGTACAGGTTCTTGCTGAAGCCGGTCCAGGCTTCGCGGAAGTTGCGGTACATCCGACATTGAACGCGGTCCGTCCCATCCGCGAGCCGCAGCCGCAGGCCAGCCGCCTTGATTCGCGCGGCGAGAGCCAAGTCGTCCACCACATTGTCGCGGATGGCGGCGTGCCCGCCGATGGCCTCGTAGGCTGCGCGGCGGAACAGCATGTACTGGCCTATCGCCACCGAAAGATCGGGCGCAAGCCGACTGTGCGCCAAGGGGACCGAGAGGTACGAGTGGATGCTCCAGTACATGACCGGCACCACCAGCCGCTCGCCCCAGGTAACCGCCTGCTCTTGCGGGAACACCGAGAGCAGATCGGCGCCGGTCGTCTGCATCGTGGCCACAGCCTCGCGCAGCGCGCTCGGATGATGGCGGGTGTCGGCGTCGGTGAACAGGAGGAGCGACCCCTCGGCGGCCTGTGCCAGTTGGGTGCAGGCCCAGTGCTTTCCGATCCAGCCGTCGGGGCGCGGCTCGCCCTTGAGCACGCGAAGCCGTGGGGATTCGGCTGCCAACGCCTGCAGGCAAGCCAGCGTCCCGTCGGTGGACTCGTCGTCCAGGACCAGCACCTCAAAGTCGGGGTAGTCCTGCGCCAGGAGGTCGCGGACGCACGGGCCGATGTTGTGCTCCTCGTTGCGGGCGGGGACGAGCACGGAGACCCGCGGGGCCGTGCCGACCAGGGGGTATTTGCCGATCTTGCGCAGCGCCCACAGGTTGCCCAGGGCGTTCAGCAGGATGATGGCCAGGAAAACCGTCAGGCTATACTGGTGCTGGGGCCAGAACCCGTTCATCGCGAGCCTCGCAGCCGCCGTTGCAGCCAGGGGCGGAACCGAATGGGCTGCCGAAGGTCCGCGCGGTGCTTCCAGGCGAGGATGGCGGTGTTGCCAGCCCAGACCGCCAGGAGCACAGGCGGATGCCCGCGCAGCAGGAGATGCGCCAGCAAGCCCGCCATCCCCAGCATGGCCGACCAGGCGTCCACCGCGATCGTGAAGTAGAACACCCCGAGCAGCGCGCCGAGGATGATGGGCACTTCGCCCACGGTAAGCCCCGTCCAGATGCCGAAGGTTACGGCCACCGCCTTTCCCCCACGGAAGCGCAGGAAGGGCGAGAAGGCGTGTCCCAGAACCGGCGCTAATGCCACGGCAACGAGCGCGGGGCCGTCCATGCCCAGACGGAAATAGGCGAAGCCCACAGGGATTGCGCCCTTGAGGTAGTCCAGCAGGCCCGCCAGCAGGCCCACGGGCCAGCCGCCGGCGCGCCAGGCGTTGGCCGCGCCTGGGTTCCCGTCGCCGTAGCGGCGGATGTCGGCGCGCAGCAGGAGGCGGCCGATCCAAACGGAGAACGGAATGGAACCTGACAGGAAGCCGACTGCCATCCAGAAGAGTGTACCCACACGCCGCCTCTGACGGGCGCATTGTACCGAGAGTGTCGCGGTTGCCCGAATTCGGGGCCAGTATAGCAGAGTTGCCACAGGGCGCAAGATTGTCCCCGCGGCTCGGTTCTATTTCGTGTTTGCAGGGTGCGACGTGCTTACGGAAGCGCGTCGCTCCTGTGCCCATGCCGCGACGGACACTATCCGAAACCGTGTCGTTCCGCCATCCCCCTTGACGCCGCGCGGGACCTGGCTACAATGGCGCTGCGTCGGCACTTCGGCGCGCAAACGAAAAGGGGAGGTGGCAAGATGCTCAAAGAGTTCAAGGAATTCGCGATGCGGGGCAACGTGGTGGACATGGCGGTGGGCATCATCATCGGGGCGGCCTTCGGGAAGATCATTACGTCGCTGGTGAACGACATCATCATGCCGCCCATCGGGTTGCTGCTCGGCGGCGTGGACTTCTCCAACCTGTACCTGAACTTGTCGGGCGGGTCGTATGCTTCGCTGGCCGAGGCCAAGGCCGCGGGCGCAGCCACCATCAACTACGGCGCGTTTCTCAACACCGTGATTGACTTCATCATCGTGGCCTTTGCCATCTTTCTGGTGGTGCGCGCTATCAACCGCATGAAGCGTCAGCCCGCGCCCGCCGAGCCGACGACGAAGGAATGCCCGTTCTGCCTGTCCGAGATTCCGGTCAAGGCGACGCGCTGCCCGTTCTGCACCTCGGAGTTGGGTCGCCAAGGCCCATGAGAAGGCTGAGAGCCATCTGGCGGGATTTGCGGATCGTCGTCCGCGCCGTGTCGGGCAACCTGGCGCTGTTCGCGGCGCTCCTGGTTGGCGCGGCGGTTTTGATAATCCACTTCTTCAGCCCCTACGAGCGCGCGGCCGACGCGCTGGTGGAGCATCTGCGGAATCCGCAGCACTGAGCGTGCAGCGCTTTTGGCGGCCCGCGCACCTCGTGGTAGTATGGGTATTCCACGGCACAGGCCGCATTGGCGCTGTCGTGCCAGATATTCACAAAGGAGTGAACGGATGCAGACCATGCGAACCGAGGACTACATCGCTCTGGAGGAGCGATACAACGCCCGCAACTACAAGCCGCTGGACGTGGTCATCGCCCGCGCGGAAGGCGCAGCGGTTTGGGACGTGGAGGGGCGCAGGTACCTGGACTTCCTGTCGGCGTATTCGGCCGTCAACCAGGGCCACTGCCACCCGCGCATCGTGCGGGCGCTGGTGGAGCAGGCGCATAGGGTAACGCTGACGTCGCGCGCCTTCCGCAACGACCAGTTGCCCCTGCTCGCCAAGGAACTGTGCGAACTCTTCGGCTACGAGATGATGCTCCCGATGAACACCGGCGTGGAGGCGGTGGAGACGGCCATCAAGGCGGCGCGCAAGTGGGCGTATCGGGTGAAGGGCGTCGCCGATGAGCAGGCCGAGATCATCGCGTGCACGGGCAACTTCCACGGGCGCACGACCACCGTCATCAGTTTCTCCAGCGAGGAGCAGTACCGCGACGGGTTTGGCCCGTACACCCCAGGATTCAAACTTATTGCCTTCGGCGACGCCGACGAACTGGAGCGGGCTATCACACCCCGCACGGCGGCCTTTCTGTTTGAGCCGATCCAGGGCGAGGCCGGCGTGGTGGTGCCACCCCCTGGGTATCTCCGCGCGGTGCGGGAGATTTGCACGCGGCACCGCGTGCTGATGATCGCGGACGAGATTCAGACGGGCATGGGGCGCACGGGCAAGATGCTGGCGTGCGACCATGAGGGCGTGCGCCCCGACGTGATCACGCTGGGCAAGGCGCTGTCGGGCGGGCTGTATCCGGTCTCGGCGGTGCTGGCCTCGCGCGAGGTGCTGGGCGTGTTCGCGCCAGGCGACCATGGCTCCACGTTTGGCGGCAACCCGCTGGCCTGCGCCGTGGCGCGGGAGGCGCTGCGCGTCATCGTGGACGAGCGCCTGCCCGAGCGAGCGGCGGCCCTGGGCGAGCGGATGATGGCGCGCGTGCGGCAGATGCGCAGCCCGCACGTGGAGCAGGTGCGCGGCAAGGGCCTGCTGGTGGGCGTCGTCCTGAAGCGCCAGGCGGGCGGGGCGCGGCGCTTCTGCGAGGCGCTCAAAGAGCGCGGCGTCTTGGCCAAGGAGACGCATGAGCACGTGATCCGCCTGGCCCCGCCGCTGGTCATCTCTGAGCAAGACCTGGATTGGGCGCTGGATCGGGTGGAAGAAGTCCTGCAGATGCCGTAGCGCACGCGAAGGAGGGTGCCGTGCCGAGCGAGAGTCGCCGCCAGACGGTTGAGGCGTTCGCGCCTGCTCTGGCGTCGGTGGCCGCATACGTTATCTTTCTGGCGCTTGTCCTGGCGCCCTACGGCTTCAACGTCTCGGCGCTCATCGGCCTGGGCGCGACGAACCCGCTGAACGACGCCGCGTCGCTCCCCGATGGCCTCATCGTGTTCCAGGGCATCGGATACGACGGCCAGCATTTCTATCACGTTGCGCGGAGCCTGGTGCGCGGCGAGCGTCCGTCGGTGCCTGCCGTGCGGGTGCAGCGCATCGGGTACCCGCTGGCGGCGGCGCTCTTGTCGCTGGGGCAAGAGGCCGCCATCCCCTACGCGCTGGTGGCCGTCAACCTGCTCGCCGTGGCGACGGGCACGGCGGTTTTCGTCCGCCTGCTGCGCCGCCATGGACTCAACCCCTGGTGGAGCCTGCTGTTCGCGCTGAACTCGGGCCAGATTCTGGCGGTGCAGATGGATTTGGCGCTGCCGATGGTGCTGGCGTTCGCGGCAGGCGCGTGGCTGTGCTGGGAGAAGCGGCGCGTGGGAGCGGCGGGCGCGTTGCTGGCAGCGGCTCTCCTGACCAGGGAAAGCGCCGTCCTGTTCTTGTTGCCTCTCGTGGCGGCGGAACTGCTGGCGAAGCGGTGGCGGGCTGCGCTGGTTCTCGGCCTGTCGGTGGTGCCCTTTTTCGCGTGGCAGGGGGCGCTCAAGGTGTGGCTGGGGGCGGGAGGGCTGGCGGTGTCGGCCAGGCACATCGTGGCGCCTGGCGCGGGCATGGCGACGGCGCTGGGCAGCGCGGTGGCGAGCATCGGCCAGGGGCTGGGGACGATGGTCAGGCAGGGGAGCATCGTGGCGGTGATGGCGCTGACCCTGGCCGCGCTGGCGGTGTCGCTGTGGCGGATGCGCACGGGTTACGATGCCTACACGGGCGGCGTGTTCGTCCACGCGGCTTTCGCGCTCTTCGCCAGTTACGACATCTGGGCGGCGTATGCGTCGGCAGGGCGGGTGTTCGCGGGCATGTTCCCGCTGCTGGTGCTCAGTTACGGCATTCGCCGCGAGCGCTGGACATGGGCGCTGTTGATGGCGAGCGCGGCGCTGGGGTTGTTCACGCTCCTGCGGCCGTTCGTCATCTCGCCGCACGTGCCGTTTGTGGTAACGGGGTAAACTGCGCGCTCACCGCGACAAGCCGAGAACGCGGAGATATATCCCGAAATCTCCGCGTCCTCGCCGGTCTCTGCGGTGAGAATCCCTTACGTCCCTACCCGATGTCGGTCGCAGGGTTCTACTTGAACTTGAACGCCGCCTGCATGTACTCAAAGATCTTCATGTTCGCGTCCAGGTCTTTGTCAGGCGTCGCGCCCATGAAGACGAGCACCGTGCCGTCGTCCCGCTTCGCCATGACGATGTGCGCGCCCATCTTGCCGATGTCGGGATCGGTCCCCGTGCCGACGAAGATCTTCCCCTTCGCGCCACCTATGGTCGTATCGCCCTGCTTGATGATCTTGACATCTGGCTCGCTGGTGAGGTCCACCTGCGCCAAGGCCGCGTCAATGTCCTCCACCCCCATCGCGCCCGCCAAGGATTGCGGAACGGTCATCAGCACGACGATGGGGTAGTCGCTCCCCAGTTTGCTGAGGTCCAGGTTGGCTGGGTTCGAGGTGTCAATCGCCTGCGGCGAGAAGAAGGCCATGCCGACGCCCATCATGTCCAGGCTGCTCTGCTGCCAGGTCTTGGGGTATTCCATGGTGAAGGTGCTCGCTTCGTACTTCTGCATCGCCACGGGGGCTTTGCCTGCGCCGCCGCCACCACCGCCACAGGCCGCCAGGAGCACAACGGCAATGACGAGCGCAACCATCAGGTACAGTTTCTTGTTCACGCCAATCTCCTTTCGTAGTTACGGCGTAGGTTCGCCGCACGGAGGCATTGTAGCACAGAGTGGCGCGGCGCGCAATGGGGGATGTCGTTACCGCATCTTGCCCCGCGCCAGCGACGCGAAGACGCCGCCAAAGCAGAGGATGGCGAAGGTAACGAACGCCGTGTGCGCGGCGCGGAGGAACAGCGGGTAGTATTCCGGCGCGATTTGCACCGGCCCCAGGATGAGGTTGATGATGAGCATCACGACGCCCATGCTGAACATCTGACCGACGAGCCGCATGGTGGCCTGCGTCGCCGATGCCACGCCGTAGAAGCGCCGCTCCACGGAGCCCATGATGGCGTTGGTGTTGGGCGACGAGAACAGGGCGAATCCCAGGCCCAGGAACAGCAAACTGCCGACGATGAACGGCAGGGGCGTCGTCGCGTTGAGCAGCGTCAGCAGAATCAGGCCGATGACGTTGAGAGCCATGCCGGTGGACGCCACGATGCGCGGCTCAATGCGGTCGGACAGGCGGCCCGCCAGCGGCGAGAACAGCGCCTGCATGGCCGGCTGGGCGATGAGGACGAAGCCCGCCGCCTGGGGCGTGAGCGCCTTGATGTACTGGAGGTACAGGCTGAGGAGGAAGCCTATGGCGGCGGTGGCGGCGTAGTTGATGAGGGCGGCCAGGTTGGACAGGGCGAAGACGCGGCTCCGGCGGAACAGGCGAATTTCCAGCACCGGGTACCGGACGCGCATTTCTACGACTGCGAAGGCGACCAAGCCCGCCAACCCAATGGTCAGCAGCGTCGGGCCCACGCGCTCGGTCACGTGCGAGAAGCCATAAATGAAGGCGGCCAGGCTGATCCCATACACCAGCGCACCTGTCCAGTCAAACGGCTCGCCAGCGCATTCGGCCCACTCTCCCCTCAGGTTCTTCAGTGTGAACACGATGATGAAGAGGCAGAGTGGCACGTTGGAAAGGAACACCGCCCGCCAGCCCAGATTCTGCGTAATGATTCCGCCGAGCACCGGTCCCAGGGAAAGCCCCAGGTACACCGCCGCCACGTTGATGCCCAGAGCCCGTCCGCGCTCGTTGGGCGGGAAGACCGACGTCAACAGGGCCATCCCGGTACCAAACAGCATGGCCCCGCCGAGGCCCTGGAAGGCGCGGAAGACGATGAGTGCCGTGCCCGAGGGCGCGAACGCGCATGACGTGGAGAAAACGAGATCCACAATCACGCCTGCCAGGAAGATGCGCTTTCTGCCGTGGATATCCCCTGCCCGCCCGAAGGGTACAAGAAACATGGCTGATGCCAGACTGTAGGCCATGGCCACCCATGCCAGCCGCACTGCATCCATAGCCAGGGCCTTGCCGATGGAAGGCAGCGCGACGTTGATGGAGGACCCCATGAAGGGGGTGAGGAACGACCCCGTGGCGACGACGATGAGGGCGGTTCGCTTGCTCACAGCGTTTTGCATGACGAGTGCTCCGATGCAGGATGTCAGGCGCACCACACGTGTGCAGCGGATTGTAGCACCTGGGGCGCGGGGTGTCAAGCGCGGGTGGGCGGGCGCGGGCGGCCCCTCACCCCAGCCCTCTCCCCGCGCAAGCGGGGCGAGGGGGTGGGCGAGGCGGCTATGGAAAGCCGCCCTACGTGGTCTGTCGGCCCGGGGGCGAGGGGGGTGGGCGAGGCGGGGCTGCGTTTGACGCGCCTCTGGGAAGGTGTTATACTTCGCACAAGCCGCCAAAGCCTGCAAGGATGCAAACAATAGACTGCACGAAGGAGAGTAGTCGTATGGCTGAGAAAATGCGCGCGGTGCGCAAGGTCCGGCCCGGCCCAGGGCTGGAAATGACCGAGATTGACATCCCCCGCATCCGACCCAACGAAGTCCTCGTCAAAGTCCGCGCCACCTCTATCTGCGGCACCGACGTTCACATCTACAAGTGGGACGCCTGGTCGCAGAGCCGCATCAAGCCGCCCATCACCATCGGCCACGAGTTCTGCGGCGACGTGGTGGAGGTGGGCAGCGAGGTGCGCTCGCTACGGGTCGGCGATTTCATCTCCGCCGATTCCCACATCTTTGACGGGACATGCCACGTTTGCCGCAACGGCCAGCCGCATATCTGCCAGAACCTGGTCATCTTCGGCGTGGACACGAACGGCTCCTACGCCGAGTACGTGGCCGTGCCCGAGACCTCGGCGTGGAAGAACGACCCCGACCTGGATCCGGCCATCGCGTCCATCCAGGATCCGCTGGGCAACGCCGTGTACGCCGTGCTGTGCGAGCCCATCACCGGCAAGTCGGTGGCGATTTTCGGCGACGGGCCTATCGGCCTGTTCGCCATCGGCGTGGCGCGGGCGTCGGGCGCGAGCCGCATCTACCACGTCGGCAAGTATCCGGCCCGCATCGCCATCGGGCAGAAGATGGGCACCGACATCGCCATCAACGTAGCCGACGGCGGCGTGGTGGAGCGCATCATGGACGACACGCACGGCCTGGGCGTGGATGTGGCGATAGAGATGACGGGCAACCAGACGGCGGTGGACCAGTCGCTGGCCGTGCTGCGCAAGGGCGGGCGCTGGGTGGCCTTCGGCATCCCGTCGCAGCCCATCACCATTGACCTGAACAAGAGCGTCATCTTCAAGGGCATTACCATCTACGGGATCAACGGGCGGCAACTGTGGCAATCGTGGATGCAGATGCAGGGGCTGTTCCGCGCCGGGTTTGACCCCTCGCCGGTCATCACGCACAAGATCAAACTGGACGAGTTCCAGACGGGATTTGACCTGATGACGGCGGCCAACCGTCAGGCTGCCAAAATCGTGATGTACCCGTAGCCGTTAGCCCATAGCCCATAGCCATTAGCCATTGGCTAAAGGCCAAGGGCTAATGGCCAGACGAAAGGAGTGATTGTACACCGATGACTACTGACAAATTCGCGTTCATTGACGAGGAAGTGGCCGCGCTGAAGGAGCAGGGGCTGTACATCCACATTCGCACCATCGGCTCGCCGCAGGGCGCGTGGACGGTGGTGGACGGGCGCAAGGTGCTGAACTTCTGCGTGAACAACTACCTGGGGTTCGCCAACCACCCGAAACTCAAGGAGGCCGCCAAGAAGGCGATAGACGAGTGGGGCGTGGGGCCGGCCGCCGTGCGCTCCATCGCCGGCACGATGAGCCTGCACGTGGAGTTTGAGAAGCGCATGGCCGCGTTCAAGGGCGTGGAGGCGGCCGTGTCCTTCCAGTCGGGGTTCTGCGCCAACCTGGCGGCGATTCCCTCGCTGGTCGGCCCCGAAGATGTCATCTTCTCGGACGAACTGAACCACGCCAGCATCATTGACGGGTGCCGCCTGTCGCGCGCGAAGATCGTGCGCTACCCCCACTGCGACCCCGACGGGCTGGAGGAGGTCATCCGCGCCGAGCCGAAGACCTACCGCCGCGCCCTCATTGTTACGGACGGCGTCTTCTCCATGGACGGGGACGTGGCGCCGCTGGACAAACTCTACGAGGTGGCCCAGCGCCACAATTTCATCCTGATGGTGGACGACGCGCACGGCGAGGGCGTGCTCGGCAAGGGCGGGCGCGGCATCGTGGATCATTTCCACCTGCATGGCAAGGTGGATGTGGAGGTGGGCACACTGTCCAAGGCCTTCGGCGTCGTGGGCGGCGTGGTGGCCGGAAGCCAGCGGGTGGTGGACTACATGCGCCAGAAGGCGCGGCCGTTCCTGTTCTCCAGCGCCGTAACTCCCGCCGACGTGGCCGCGTGCATCGCCGCCGTGGACGTGCTGGAGGAGTCCACCGAACTGGTGGATCGCCTGTGGGAGAACACGCGCTACTTCAAGGCCGAGATGAAGCGGCTGGGGTTCAACACCGGCGTGAGCACGACGCCCATCACGCCGGTCATGCTGGGCGAAGCGCCGCTGGCGAAGGAGTTCTCGCGCCGCCTGTTTGAGAACGGCCTGTTCGCCATGGCGCTGGGCTTCCCCACCGTGCCGCGCGGCAAGGCCCGCATCCGCGTGATGATCTCCGCCGTGCACACGAAGGACGACCTGGACAAGGGGCTGGAGATCTTCGCGAAGGTGGGCAAGGAGTTGGGGGTCATCTAGGATGCCCGCTGCGGCGTGGCAGAGGGTACACAGCCGGGGCGGGCACGCGGGTTCGCGCCCGCGGCGGTGGAACCTCGCGCCCGTAGGCCAGGCAGCGGTTGGCGATCCGCGGTCAGCCTTTCGCGTGAAATCCGCGCGTGAGGGATGTTTGGATCGCGAAGGGCACGAAAGGGCGCGAAAGCCGCGAAAATCGCGGCCGCGCATGGCCGCGCGGGGCTGAACCCCCGCGCTGAGGGATGTTTGGATCGCGAAGGGTGCGAAAGGGCGCGAAAGCCACGAAAATGGCTGCCGCCTGCGCGGGCGTTGGCGTCGTCCGCGGGGGTGAACCCCCGCGCTGAGGGATGTTTGGGTCGCGAAGGGCACGAAAGGGCGCGAAAGCCGCGAAAATCGCGGCCGCGCATGGCCGCGCGGGGCTGAACCCCCGCGCTGAGGGATGTTTGGGTCGCGAAGGGCACGAAAGGGCGCGAAAGCCGCGAAAATCGCGGCCGCGCATGGCCGCGCGGGGCTGAACCCCCGCGCTGAGCGAACCAAGCCCCTTCGGGGCTACTCCCAGCCCGATACTTCGCGTCGGGCGCAATACCCTTCGTGTGAATTCGTGTTATTCGTGGATGACCACAGCCCGCAGGGCTTTGCCCCTTCAGCCCGATGCTTCAGCGTCGGGCGGCAGGCGCACGGCCGCGAATGTCCTATTCGCGCGCGTTCGCGTTGTCGGCGGGTGCGGCCTCGTCCAGCCGCTTCTTGACCCGCTGCAGCCAGTACACCGCCAGCGCGTAGAAGATGGCCACGACGGGCACCCCGAACAGCAGTCCCCAGAAGCCCAGGAGGATCACGCCGAGCAGTGTGGCCGCGATGATGAGGAGCGTGGGCAGGCCCATGGTCTCGCTCATGATGCGCGGGATGATGACGTGAAGCAGAATCTGCTGGAAGGCGGTCATGGCGATGATGAGCCAGATGGCGGCGCCCGGCTGCTGGAACAGGGCCACCAGCCCGGGCAGAAGCATGGCGATGGGCGCGCCCACCAGCGGGACGAGCATGATGATGCCGCTGATCCACGCGACGACCAGCGCCGAAGGGACGCGCGCGATCAACATGGCCACGAGGGCAACCCCACCGTAGATGATGGCCATTAGCGCCTGGCCGCGCACAAACCCGCCGAACACCCGATCCACCGTCCGCGCCGCGAAAGTCAGTTCGTCCTGGTACCTTTGCGGCACGAGGGCCGACAATTCCGCCATGAGTTTGCGGCCATCCAGCACGGTGTAGAAACTCACGGCCAGCACCAGCAGGGACAGGGTTACGACCGATGCGACGGCGCGCGCTGCCGTGATCATGTACTGAATCGCCTGGGCCACAAGCACCTCGGCGCGCTGGCGCAAGATGGTCTCGTCGTACAGGGACGACAGCGAGATGCCAATGTTGCGGTCGGCCAGCCAGCGGTCCACGGACGCCAGCAGGCTTGGGGCGTCGGCGATGAAGTCGGGGATGCGAGCGCCGATTTGGGTCAGTTGCTCCACGGTCAGCGGCACGAGATACACGGCGCTGAGGATGATGCCCGCCAGGAGTCCCAGATAGACGACGGCGAGGGCGGCCCCTCGGCCGATGCGCAGTTCGCACAGGCGCGCCGCGCGCGACTCGCCGAACAGGCGGCACAGCGCCCTCCGCAACCATCCAGGCGCGCGCAATTCCGCCAGCCAGCGCACGAGGGGCTCCAGCACGTAGGCCACCAGCAGCCCCAGGCCGAAGATCAGGATCACCTCGCTGACCGACGCCAGCGCGCCCCAAATCTTGTCAATCAGGTACAGGGACGCGATGATGATGAGGAGAACCAGCGCGATTTTCGCCAACTTCTCTATGCTCATGCGCGCCTCCGCGGCTGTTTGGGGCCATTGTACATGAATGGGGCATATCTATCAACTTGCCTGCGACGCGGTAATGCATACGTCTCGGCGGACATTGCGTGCCCCAGGCCATAGAGGTCAGGGGCAGGGATGGGAACCTGCCCTACGCCCGGTATCCACGAATAACGCGAATCCACGCGAATGGGGAATAGACCCCAAGGGTCTCCGAGACCCTTGGGGTCTTCGCGGGTCTCCGATTGGGGCGTCAAGGGCGGGTGCATCTGGGCCTTGACGCCCGTATGTGGATGTGCTATGATGGTGGCGGTTGAAAACAGGCCAAACCACCGTGCTGCATGACAGCGGAGGAGGACGCCATGTCCACGAAGAGGATACGGTTCATCCTGGCGGTTGTTCTTGTCCTTGTGGCGGGGCTTACCGCGTGCACGCGGCCCAAGCCCCCTGTGGCCGAGACGCCCGTCTCCACGGCGGCGGCCGTGCAACCGCGGGCGACGGTGCCGCCTGGCACGCCTGCCGTTGTGCCCACGGGCGCCACGGTCATCGCCGTTGGGCCGACGCCGACCTATGAGATGCCCACATTGACGCCATCGCCCGCGCCTGGGGCCACGGCCACACCTGTGCCCACGGCCGTCCCGATTCCCCCGACGGCCACGCCCGCGCCGACGGCCACGCCTGTGCCCATCCAGCACGTGGTCCAGTGGGGCGACACGGTGTACTCGCTGGCGCGACGGTATGGCACGACGGTGGAGGCCATCGCCCAGGCCAACAACCTGCCGCCCAACTACCTCATCAAGGTCGGGCAGGTCCTGACGATTCCGGGCCAGCCGATTTCCGCCGACGTGTACGTGGTGAAGCCCGGCGACACGCTGTATAGCATCGCGGCGCGGTACGGCGTCCCGTGGCAAACCCTGGCGTCGGTGAACCGCATTCTGAACCCGTCGCTTCTGCAGGTCGGCCAGCGGCTCATCATCCCGTCGGGGGCGACAACTCCGCCGCCGGGGGCCAAGACTCACGTGGTCAAGCCCGGCGAAACCCTGTACCGCATCGCGCTCATGTACGGCACGTCGGTGCAGGCCATCGCTCTGGCAAACAACCTGTCCAACGTGAACATCATCTACCCCGGACAGCAGTTGATCATCCCGTAACGTGAAAACCGAACGCACACTCAGCAGCCGCCTCGTCTACGAAGGAAGACTTGTCCGCTTGCGCGTGGACGAGGTGGCTTTGCGCAGCGGGCGGCGCACCACCCGCGAGGTTGTGGAAGCGCGGGGCGCGGTGGGCATTGTGGCGCTGGACGACGAGGGCCGGGTGCTCCTTGTGCGGCAGTTTCGCAGGCCCGCCGGGCGCGAACTGTGGGAGATTCCGGCGGGGACGCTGGAATCGGGCGAGGCCCCCGTGGATTGCGCCCGCCGCGAACTGGCCGAGGAGACGGGCTTTCGCGCGCAGGAGTTCCGCCCGCTCGTCGGGTTCTACACGTCTCCCGGCTTCTGCGACGAGTGGCTCCATCTGTTCCTGGCCGTGGGCCTGTCGCCGGGCGAGCAGGCTCCGGAAGATGACGAGAGCATCCAGGTGGCGCGGATTCCCCTGGCCGAGGCCCTGAGCATGATTCGGGCCGGCGAAATCTGCGACGCGAAGACGATCGTAGGACTGCTCCTGGCGGCGGGAATCGTGCGGTGGCCGCCAGGCGCTGATGCAGAGGAGGGAACATGAACCCCAAACGCAAATCCAATCTGGCTGGTGGCCTGGTGCTCATCCTGCTGGGCGCCTGGTTCCTGGCCGCGCAACTGGTGCCCGGCCTGGAGGCGCGCATCTTCGGCCCGGGCGGCTGGCCGCTGATCATCGTCAGCGTGGGCGTCATCCTGCTGCTCATCGGCCTGCTGACCGGCGTGCCCGAGATGGCCGTGCCCGCGTGCATCGTCGGGGGCATCGGCGGCCTGCTGTACTGGCAGAACGCGACGGACGACTGGGGGTCGTGGGCCTACGCCTGGGCGCTCATCCCGGGGTTCGTTGGGGTGGGCACGCTCCTGTCGGGCCTGATCGCGGGCAAGCGCGGCGAGATTTCGGCGGGGGCCTGGCTCGTCTTCATCAGCCTTGTCCTGTTCGCCGTGTTCGCGTCGCTCTTGGGTGGGCCGAACCTGCTGGGCGCGTATTGGCCCGTGCTGCTCATCGTGTTGGGGCTGGTCATCCTGGTGCGCGGCTTTGCCCGCCCGAGGAGGTGAGGATGCCAGAAACGCGAACCTGGCGAATGCCTGCACGTGCGGTCGGGCTATTCGCATCGTCGCGTTTGTCGTGTGCCAGATGCATCTTCGTGTTGTTGGCGGTTCCCATCGGGCGAAAATGACCGCAAATCTACGCGAGTCCGCATGAATACCTGTAGGAGGACGTGGCATGAAGCGGCTTGATGTTCGGTTGGTGTTCGGCGCGGTTCTTGTCCTGGCCGGATTGCTGTTCCTGCTGGACAATCTGGGGGTGCTCGCCGGCGCGGGGGATCTGTTCTGGGCGGCGATGTTTGCCGTGGGGGGCGCGGCGTTCCTGTATCGGTACGCCACGGATCGCACGCACTGGTGGGCGCTCATCCCAGGGTTCACGCTGCTCGGGCTTGCGGCGGTCATCGCCCTGGAGACGCTCCCCCTGGGCGACACGGGCGCCATCAGCGGCGGGATCTTCCTCGGCGCCATCGGCCTGGCCTTCTGGGCCATCTACCTGACGCGGCGCGACTTCTGGTGGGCGCTGATTCCGGGCGGGGTGCTGGTAACGCTGGGCGTGGTGGCGGCCCTGGGCGACAAGGCGCAGGGTGAGGCCGTGGGCGGCATCTTCTTCCTGGGGCTGGCGGCGACCTTCGGCGGGCTGTACTTCCTGCCGACGCCGCAGGGGCGCCAGACCTGGGCGGCGATTCCGGCGGTCATCCTGGGCGCCATGGGGGTGTTCCTGCTGGTGGGCGCGGCGGTGAGCCTGTCGTACGTCCTGCCCGCGGCGCTCATCCTGGCGGGCCTTGTGCTCCTGTGGCGGGCGCTTGTCCCACGCGGGGGCGAGTAGGAGGCGGACATGGAAGGCAAGCGGCTGACCCGAAGCGCCAAGAACCGCGTCATCGCCGGGGTGTGCGGGGGCCTGGGCGAGTACCTGGGGATTGACCCGGGCCTGGTGCGCGTCTTGTTCGTCCTGTTGGGCATCGGGCGCGGGGTCGGGGTGCTGGTGTATCTGCTGCTGTGGTTGCTCATCCCGCGCGAGGACATGGAGACCGCGGCGGCCACCGAGGCCACCATCCGCGCGGGCGCCGACGAGATGGCCGAACGCGCCCGCACCGCCGGCTCCGAGTTCCAGAAGGCCATGGCGAGCGATTCGCATCCGCTGCTCGTCGCCATCGGCGCGGGGCTGATCATCCTGGGCGGGCTGGCCCTGCTGGAGGCGCTCCACGTCTCGTGGCTCTGGTGGCTGACGTTTGACACGCTGTGGCCGGTCCTGCTGATTGCGGTCGGGCTGGTCCTTATCTTCCGCCGGCGATAGGCCGACGGAACCCTGGGGAGGAGGTACATCATGGAGAAGAAGCCGCGCCGAGGCGGGCTGGTGTGGCCCGTTATTCTCATCGGGCTGGGGGTTGTGCTCCTGCTGAACAATCTGGGCGTCCTGCCGTGGGATGTGTGGGGGACGCTCCTTCGCATGTGGCCGGTGATCCTCATCGCCATCGGGCTGGATTTGGTCATCGGCCGGCGGTCGGTGTGGGGTTCACTGCTGACGCTGGTGCTCATCCTAGCGTTGCTCGTGGGCGGGGTGTGGCTGGCGTCCACGTCCAGCGGCCCGACCGTGGCGACGACGGAGACCGTGGCGTATCCGCTGGGCAACGCCGCGCGGGCCGACGTGGAGATCGCGCAGGCCGTAGGCGATATGCGCGTGCGGGCGCTTCCGGCGGGGTCGGCGAATCTGGCCGAGGGGTCGTTGCAACTGGCGCGGGGCGAGACCGTGTCGCGCGCGTTCACCGGCGGCGACGTGGCCCGGCTTTCCCTGTCCAGCGACAAGAAGCAATGGGGGCCGGCGGCGTTGGGGTGGAAGGATTCCCGCGCGTGGGACTTGGCTCTGACACCCGACGTGCCCCTGACGCTGAAGTTGGATTTGGCGGTGGGCAAGATGACCGCCGACTTGTCGGCGCTGGACGTGAGCGCGGCCGAGGTGAACCTGGCCGTCGGGGATGCGACGGTGCGGCTCCCGTCGGAGGGGCGCGCCGCGGTGAGCGTGTCGGTGGCGGTGGGCAACCTGGTCATTGAGGTTCCGCGCGGGGTGGAGGCGCGCATCCGAGCGGGCGCGGCGCTGGCCGGTCGGTCGTTCCCTGCCAGCTACGTGCGCGACGGCGACACGTACACCTCGCCCGGCTACGCGACGGCCCCGAACCGCGTGGAGGTGGAGGCCAATGTGGCCGTCGGCAACCTGACGGTGCGGGTGGCGCCGTAGCAGGATGCGGTGTCGGCCCCACGCTGAAGCATCGGGCTGAGAGGGCGAAGCCCTGCGGGCTATCCCCAGCCCCGAAGGGGGCTTCGCTCGTTCAGCGCGGGGGTTCAGCCCCGCGGCGCGGGTTTGCCCGACGCTGAAGCGCCGGGCTGGAGCGGCGAAGCCCTGCGGCTATCCCCAGCCCCGAAAGGGGCTTCGCACCCGTATCACGGAGGTTTAGCCCCGCGCGGCCGTGCGGCCGTGGTTTTCGCGGCTTTCGCGGCTTTTCGCGTCCTTCGCGATCCGAATGCCCCCACCGCGGGGGTTGAGCCCCGCGGCGCGGGTTTGCCCGACGCTGAAGCGCCGGGCTAAACGGGCGAAGCCCTGCGGGCTATTCCCAGCCCCGAAGGGGGCTTGGTCCGTTCAGCGCGGGGGTTCAGCCCCGCGGCGCGGGTTTGCCCGACGCTGAAGCGCCGGGCTAAACGGGCAAAGCCCTGCCGGCTATCCCCAGCCCCGAAGGGGGCTTGGTCCGTTCAGCACGGGGGGTTTAGCCCCGCGGCGCGGGTTTGCCCGACGCTGAAGCGCCGGGCTGGAGGGGCAAAGCCCTGCGGGCTATCCCCAGCCCCGAAGGGGGCTTGGTCCGTTCAGCGCGGGGGTTCAGCCCCGCGGCACGGGTTTGCCCGACGCTGAAGCATCGGCCTGAAAGGGCGAAGCCCTGCGGGCTATTCCCAGCCCCGAAGGGGGCTTGGTCCGTTCAGCGCGGGGGTTCAGCCCCGCGCGGCCGTGCGCCCACTGACCTCACCCCCTCAATCCCCCTCTCCGCTCGCATGAAACACGTGCGACGCACCTCCGAGGTGCGTCGCACGTTGTGCCCCGCCGGCCCGACGCTCAAGCATCGGGGTCAAGGGGCGAAGCCCTGCGGGCTATCAGCGAGCGTAGGGCAGGTTTCCATACCTGCCCTCTGCCTTCGGCGGCTATGGAAAGCCGCCCCACGTGTCTATTCCCCCGCGGCGCGGGTTTGCGCACAGCCTGCCGCCCCCTGCGCGGCACGTGCAGCGCGGCTACCACACCCCCGGCACGAGCCGCCAGCGGACTTTGGCGGCATATTCGGCGTAGCGCGGGAGTTCCTCCTGGAGCGTTCGGTCCTCCAGCGCCGTGCGAATCACGACAATCAAATTCGTGAGCGCGGCGGGGATGAACGCCCACCATGAGCCCAGCACCAGCGGCGTGCCCCAATACGTCAGCGCCGCGCCCGCGTACCCCGGATGCCGCACGAGGCGGTACGGTCCGCCGGTAACCACCGTGTGGCCACTCCCCGCGTCCACGCGCACAACCGGCGCGAAGAAGCGGTTGACGATGACCGCCCAGTCGGACAGGGCGTAGCCAATCGCCAGGAGAACGAAACCCGCGACGACGAGCGCCGGCGACATCGGAGCCGACCAGCCGAAGCGCCTGTCCAGTCCCGCCACGAGGAACATGGCCATCGGGCCGAGCCGCCCCACAATCAGCGCCAGAGGGATGTCCCACCGTTTGGCTCCGGCCTGCTCCACCGTCGTGCGCTGGCGGAGCAGCGCGGCGTCCATGCGGGGGACGACGATGAGCGTGTTGGCCGCCGCGATGCCGATGTAGGCCCAGCCCATCGGCCAGCGGAGTGTTCCCGCGGCCAGGAACAGGACGACTGCGAACAGGACGACGGCGACAAACGCCTTCGCCAGCGATCCCCGGAACCCGCCGTTTCGCTGCGACCTCTCGCTCATCTCCCGCCTTTCGCTGCAAGGACAGAGACCGCAGAGAGGGCATCGGTTCGCGTCATCTCTGCGGTCTCAGCGTTCTCGGTGGTGAGTCTCCCTACTCTGCGCTCGCGATGGCGCGGCGACGCCGGAGACGCAGCCCTGGCACCTTCCACCCGCCCTCGCCGCCGACGCGGATGTCGCGCCGCAGGAATCGCCACCAGGCCAGGAGCACAAACGCCACCCCCACGCCCATCAGCCAGGCGAACCACTCCCAGTTCATGCCCTTGGCTGCGAGGCCGCCCTGGTAGTATTTCATCGGGAGGTATTTCGCAACTTTCGCCACGTCGGGACTCAACTCTGCCATGCCGTTGATGAGGAAACTGACTGCCAACAGCCCGCCGGCTACCGAAGCCGCCAGCCGCTGCGACGGCAACACCATGCTGAGGAAAAGCGCCAGGCCGCCGAACAGGAGCAGCATCGCCAGCAGCGACAGATTGGGGAGCCACATCTCGCCCCAGCCGATGTCCATGTACGTGGACCACTGCGCCCCGATCATCGTTCCGAGCCAAATGAGCGTCAGAATCGCCAGCAGGATGACCAGGAAGCCCAGAACCCGCCCGAAGAACAGGCCCGTCCGTCCGAGGGGATGCCCCAACAGCAAGTCCATGAACCCCTTCTCCTCGTCGCCCGCCAGGAGGGCGCTGCCCGCCAGCACGGCGAAGATGCCCAGCACCAGCGGCATGTAGGAATAGAGTTCCATGTTGATGAACGCTTCGGGCGAGAAGAAGTCCGACGTGCCGCCGAAGAAAGCCCAAATCTCTTTCGGATAGGCTGCAAACAGTTTCTGCAGCATCTCCTGCTGCTCGGCCAGCGTGTCGTAGAACGACGTGAGCCACATGCTGAGCAGGCCCAGCGAAAGGCCCCAGCCCAGGATGGCTCCTTTGGACCGCGCCACCGTATGCTTGAACAGGGTCAACATCGTCCAGCCCTCCTTGTCTCCACGGTGCAGCGCCTTCTACACGGCGTGGCGCGCTTCGGCGGGCCGCCTGCGTGCGGGGCGCATCCGCGCGGGCAGGGCCACACCCCAGCCACCCTCGCCGGCCACGCGGATGTCGCGGCGCTCAAACCGCCACCACGCCAGCAACACGAATGCCGCCGCAGGCAGGACCAGCCCCACAATCCAGCCGACGTTCAGGCCGAAGGCCGCCTGGCCGCCCTGATAGTACGTGAACGGCGAGAGTTTGGCGATGCCCTTCAGGTCCGGGTCCAACTCGGCCATGCCCTTGACGAAGAAACTCGCCACGATGAGGAACGCCACGGCCGACGAAGCCATGCGCCGCGATGGGAGCAGCATGCTCAGGAGCAGCCCCAGCGACCACCACAGCACCACCGCCGCCAGCACCGACACCATGGGGCCGATCATCTGCGTCGGCGTTACCTGGAGCGATGCGCGGTCCATGCCGACCACCAGGCCCGCCCACATGAGGGCGACGATGAGGACCATGGCCACGAGAGCCGCCAGGGCCTTGCCGAAGAACAGGGCCTTGCGGCTCACGGGGTGGGCCAGGATCAGATCCAGCAGCCCTTTTTCCTCGTCGCGCGCCAGCATGGCGGTGCCCGCGCCCACGGCGAAGACGCCCAGAATGGCCGGCATCAGCGAGAAGAATTTGACGTCCAGGAATCTGTAGGGCGTCAGCGAGGCGATGTCAAGGCCGAAGAAGGCGAACAGTTCCTGCGGGAAGTACTCCATGGCCTGCCGCAACTGCGCCATCTGCGCCTCAAAGGAACTGAAGACCGACGAGAAGTAGGCCCCCAGCAGCCCAAGCCCGAGGCCCCAGCCCAGGATTCGCCCCCGCATGTGAGCCAACTCATGCCGAAAGGTCGCCCACATGTTACTCCTCCGTCTTGTGGCTGTTGCGCTCGTCCTCGTAGTAGGCCAGGAAGATCTCCTCCAGCGACGGGCGCTCGGTCTCAAAGTCCACCACCGGGAAGGCTGCCACCGCCTTGAGCAGGCCGTCCATCTCGCCCTCCACCTGGAGCGTTACGGCTCGGCCGTCGTCGCGCTTCAGCAGGGCCACGCCGGGCACCTGCAACAGCGGCGCGGGGTCCACGTCGTGGCGGAACTGGATGCGCACGCGGCGCATGGAGCGGTGGATGAGCGTCTGGACGCCCGCCACCTCCACGATCTTGCCGCGGCGGATGATGCCCACGCGCTCGGCCACGGCCTGCACCTCGCTCAGGATGTGCGACGAGAAGAACACGGTCGCGCCATTGCGCTTGGCCTCCACCAGCAGGCGGAGCACCTCCTGCTGCATCAGCGGGTCCAGGCCGAAGGTCGGCTCGTCCAGCATCAGCAGTTCGGGGCGGTGCATGAGGGCCTGGATCACACCCACCTTGATCTTGTTGCCCTTGGACAGGTTGCGGATGGGGCGCTTCAGGTCCAGGTCCAGGCGCTCGGCGAGTTCGCGGACGTAGGTCCAGTCGGCCTTGCGGCCGCGCAGTTCGTTGAGGAAGCGCAGTTGAGCCTCGCCGGTGAGGTTGTCGTCCAGTTGCAACTCGCCGGGGAGATAGCCGGTGCGGGCCTTGACGGCCACGGGATCGGCCTGGGGGTTGATGCCCAGCACGCGGATGCTGCCGCCGTCGGGGCGAATCAGGTCCAGGGCGCAGCGGATGGTGGTGGTCTTGCCCGCGCCGTTGGGGCCCAGGAAGCCGAAGATTTCGCCCTGTTGCACCTCCAGGTCTATGCCGCGAAGAGCGCGCACTTTGCCGTAGGATTTGGTAAGCCCGTGGATTGCGATGGCGGGTTGGTTTTCCATACGCCCCTCCTCAGGATGCGATGCGCGCCGAAGCGCGTGGCGGATGCACAGCGGCGCACGCCATGCGGTTCCCGCCAGCCATGTGGGCTATCCGGCGAGACGCCGCCCGCGAAGCGCCGACAGTTGAATATCATATCCAAAACGGTCAGGGGCGCAAACCGTGGCGCTGGCTCCATTGTGGAAGCAAGAGACGGGCTAGTTGCAGCGGAACATGTCCCAGAACATGAAGTCGCGGGCGACTTCTACCACGGAGGTGGGAACCGCGTCATTGCCGTTCGCCAGCGCCCAGAGCCACACCAACTCGTTTGGGGCAGGCTCAAAGCGGGCCTCGCCGAGCCAGTCGCGGGCCAGGTGGACGGCCACGAGGTGGAGGTCGCGCCTGTCCGCGTACAGCACCAACTCCATGAGAAAGTTGATTTGCTCTCGTGTCATCTCTGCTTCACGCCGAGGTGAGGACTTTTCCCTGTGAAGGGGGCAACATTACATAACATTTCGCGTTGTGCGGACACGGGCGCATTATATACGATTTGCGCGCGGGCGAAAATACGGGGCCTGAGGATGGGGCATTCGGGTTGCCCGTGCGGATTTCACCGCCGAGGGCGCGGCGCACACAGGGGATGACGCATTGGGTCGCATGTCCGCCCGACGCTGAAGCGCCGGGCTAAACGGGCGAAGCCCTACGGGCTATCCCCAGCCCCGAAGGGGGCTTGGTCCGTTCAGCGCGGGGGTTTGGCTCCGCGGCGCGGGTTTGCCCGACGCTGAAGCGCCGGGCTGAAAGGGCAAAGCCCTGCGGGCTATTTTCAGCCCCGAAGGGGGGCTTGGTCCGTTCAGCGCGGGGGTTCAGCCCCGCGGCGCGGGTTTGCCCGACGCTGAAGCATCGGGCTGAAGGGGCAAAGCCCTGCGGGCTATCCCCAGCCCCGAAAGGGGCTTGGTCCGTTCAGGCGCGGGGGTTTAGCCCCGCGCATCCGCGCAGCCGTGGTTTTCGTGCCTTTCGCGCCCTTTCCTGCCCTTCGCGACCCGAATGCCCCTCACCCTAGCCCTCTCCCGCGGCGGGAGAGGGAACAGACGCGTTCCCGCCCGACGCTGAAGCATCGGGCTGAAGGGGCGAAGCCCTGCGGGCTATCCCCAGCCCCGAAGGGGCCTCGTTAGCNNAACTCCAGGCGCGGGGGGTTTAGCCCCGCGCGGCGATGCGGCGATTCACCCCCACCCGCGTGGAGCAAATTGCCAATTTGCTCTACATCCCCGCCCGCGGCGAAGAGGCGGACGCGCGGCCGTGCGCCCACTNACCTCACCCCCTCAATCCCCCTCTCCGCTCGCATGAAACACGTGCGACGCACCTCCGAGGTGCGTCGCACGTTGTGCCCCGCCGGCCCGACGCTGAAGCGCCGGGCTGAAAGGGCGAAGCCCTGCGGGCTACCCCCAGCCCCGAAGGGGGCTTCGCTCGTTCAGCGCGGGGGTTCAGCCCCGCGCATCCGCGCAGCCGTGGTTTTCGTGCCGTTCGCGCCCTTTCGTGTCCTTCGCGATCCGAACGCCCCTCACCCTGGCCCTCTCCCGCGGCGGGGGAGGGAACAGACGCGCTCCCGCCCGACGCTGAAGCATCGGGCTGAAGGGGCAAAGCCCTGCGGGCTATTTTCAGCCCGGAAGGGGGCTTCGCTCGTTCAGCGCGGGGGTTTAGCCCCGCGCCTGGAGTTTGGCCTTTTGAGAAAAGACTTGAAAATGGGGTGCCTCTTGGTGTAAAGTAGAGTTATACGAAACCACCACACGAAGGAGGCACCCCGAAATGAATCATACCACA
>Ga0067045_1028234_pt1 | contig 38766 bp, 31 predicted proteins | sample TerdegcTABiofilm_FD_59184 | JGI IMG/M metagenome (GOLD analysis project Ga0067045, IMG submission 59184) | Combined Assembly of (Gp0054472, Gp0054536) Wastewater bioreactor microbial communities from Singapore -Terephthalate degrading... | reverse complement strand
TTTACATAGTCCTTGCAAACATAAGGAAACAAGAGGCTTAGAGAGACAGATTGCTTTTAGATAGTAGTAAAATCAATAATCCCTGCTCTCATACACTCTAAAAATACCAAAATTTTGGGGTATATTCAGAGAATGATTTGGGTCATTCAATTATCTCTGAACGGCATTTTATATGTCCTGTGAACCTGAACCAGAGAATACCCCCATTATCTGTCTGTGCAGTAATTTTATTGAGTAAGCCAAATTGTTTTTGATTGACTGACAATTTCAGATATCCTACTCTCTTTCCGGTATGGGAGAAGACATATGAAGTTTAAAGTCATTCTGTTTGCAGCCTTTATTGTTTTTGGGTGTACCGAAAGAGAGATAAGTATGAGAGAGAGTTCAAAACAATGTGAGTTTTCGGAGAACCAGACCGGATACACAATAAAGTGTGATGACAGAACCTTATCATTGCAGAAATCCGGTGCGGTTCTGAGACTTATAAACGGTGGTATGACAGTCTGGAGTACCAACAGTTTCGTTAAGGATGGTGAGTTTTCGGGGATATCCTTCCTGTCGGATACCGGATATGTGGGTGCGGAGAAGATTTCCCTGAAGGGCAGGAAAATCTCAGAATTTGAGTTTGATATTATTGACCCGGCCGGAAGTAATATCGGCATTCTTAATATCTCGCACAGCAATGAAATGTTCTGGCTGAAAATAGTACCACTAAGCAAAAATATTAAAAGGTACGGATTCTCTTTTCTCCTTGAAAACGGAGTTTCTCATTACGGGATAGGGGAGCTGACAGATGAGAACGATATATGGAGAAAGCTTTATCATCCGACCGAACAGCACTTTGTCCTTGATAACGGCTCTTTTGAGAGACCCTATCTTCAGACAGACGAGGGGACAGATGTAATCTCACCGGTTCTCTTCAATTCGAGAGGAGGATTTCTCTTTTCCGACTCATATTCCTATCTGGACCTCTCCTTCAACAGAAGTAATAACCGTATTTTTAAGATTCATCTGATACCGGAGTTCGGGGAGGAATTTTTCGAACTGACTCTTTTCTCGGGTAAGAACACGAAGAAGGCTTATGAGAAGTGGATTCATTCAAAGTGGCAGAAGAGGCCGGACCTCCCTCTGTACTCCTCTCCGCCTGATGACCTGATCAAGAGGCCTATCTGGACTACATGGGCGTTGTATAAATGGGGAATCGATAAAGGCAAGGTTCTTGGTTTTGCCGATAAGATATTGTCGGAGAATTTTCCGGTATCCTATCTGGAGATAGATGACAGATGGACAAAAAAATACGGTGACCTCGATTTCGATGAGGACAGATTTCCCGATGCAAAGGGGATGATAGATTATCTTCATCAGAGAGGGATAAAGGTAAGTCTCTGGGTCCCGCCGTTTGTGAATCAGGATGCAGATACATTTGAGGATGGTGTGAAAAACAAGGCCTTTATGGCGGCATATAATTCGAGATATCCGGCACTTGTCGGATGGTGGAATACGGCAAATATTGCCAATGCAGGAATAATAGATTTCTTTACCGAACAGGGCAGGAGCTGGTTCGGGAAGAAGATAGATTTTCTGATAGAGACATACGGGATCGACGGCTTCAAGTATGATGCAGGTGAGGCGCAGTTTCTTCCCTTAAAACCGAGGCTTGATAGCGGATTTCATCCCAATATGTATTCCGATTATTATGCCAGATGGGGACTCGCCCACAGAGGGGTGGAGATGCGTTCCGGATACTTTGCCCAGAATCTTCCGATTCTCTTCAGGCAGTTCGATAAGGCAAGTCACTTTGGATTCAATAACGGACTCGCCTCCGTTATGACTCAGATACTTGCAATGGGCATCATTGGTTATCCCTTTGTTCTGCCGGATATGATAGGTGGCAATGAATACCTTAATAAGGCTTCGGAGGAACTATATATCAGGTGGGTGGAACTTAACAGTTTTCTCCCTTATATGCAGTTTTCAATACCGCCTTCAAGAGAGGGTTATTCAGAGAAGGTGTCAGGGATTACACGAAAATATCTTGCCCTGCGCGAAGAGATAATCCCTGAGATAATAAGGGCGTCAAAGGAGGCATCATCTACCCAGATACCTTTGGTACGTCCGCTCTTTTTTGAGTTCGAAGAGGATGAGGCGAGCTATTTTATTGAAGATGAATTTATGCTCGGTTCCAGATATCTGGTTGCGCCTGTCATTACAGAAGGGGCCAATAGCAGAAATATATATTTCCCGCCCGCAAAGTTCAGAAATCTCTACAACAAAGATGAAATTATTGAGGGACCGAAGACTATAGAGAATTATCCGGCCCCGCTCGAAGTAATACCGGTATTCGAAAGGGTAGAGTAGTTCAGCGGATAGCTTTTAATGAGCGGAATCAGGCCGGATTGCCTGAGTCTCTCTCTTTTTTCAGATATATAATGAGCATACTGATTGCACCCGGAGTTATCCCGGGAATTCTGAGTGCCTCCTCTAATGTCGAGGGGCTGTACTTCTTAAGTTTTTCGGCAACTTCCCTCGATATTCCGGGTATCGATGAAAAATCCGTATTCTTTGGAAGCCTGATTCTGGAGAGCTCTTTCAGTCTCTCGATCTCTCTCCTCTCTTTCTCGAGATAGCCTTCGAATTTTACCATCGTCTCTACTTCTGTCTTTATACTTTCCAGAATCTCCCTGTGCTCTTTATCCATAAAAGCAGTAAGGTTTTCGATTTTTACCTCAGGACGTTTAAGATATACGGAGGCCTTTACCTTTTCATCTCCTGCCCGGATTCTGAGGTCTTGGAGATAAATAAGTATTTTTTCAATGTCCTTTTTCTTTTTTTCAAATCTGTTATATCTTTCATCATCTATCAGTCCGATATCTCTTGCGTATGGTGTAAGCCTTATGTCTGCATTGTCTTCCCTCAGGTTGAGCCTGAATTCTGCCCTCGATGTAAACATCCTGTATGGTTCGTCGACACCTTTCGTAACAAGGTCATCTATCAGAATTCCTATATAGGCCTCTGTGCGGCTGAGTGTAAAAGGCTCTTTATTTTGTACCGCTAAGGCTGCATTGATACCTGCAATGATTCCCTGTGCAGCGGCCTCTTCATATCCGGACGTACCGTTTATCTGTCCGGCGAGAAAGAGATTTTTGACCTTTTTTGACATAAGCGAATGATAAAGTTCGGTAGGGTCAAAGAAATCATATTCAATACCGTATCCCGGTCTGATGATTTCGGCCTCTTCGAGTCCTTTTATTGAGTGAACAATCTCTGTCTGGACGTCGAAGGGAAGGCTTGTGGAGATGCCGTTCGGATAGTATTCGACTGAATTAAGACCTGTGGGTTCGAGGAATATCTGATGTCTGTTGTGGTGCGAAAATTTTACTACCTTGTCTTCAATCGATGGACAGTATCTCGGACCGATTGACCGTATTTTGCCTGTATATAAAGGAGACCTGTCAAGGTTTTTAAGGATTATATTGTGTGTTGTCTCGTTTGTGTAGGTAACAAAACAGGGAAGGAGCGGAAGCGGAGGTCTGATATTGTCAAAAGAGAAAGTCGGGAGTGGTTCATCACTTACCTGTTTGTCAAGAACGTCAAAATTGATTGTCTGTTTTTTGAGTCTCGGACAGGTCCCGGTCTTGAGCCTTCTTATGGTCAGACCGTATTTTTTCAGATTTTCTGAGAGTGATGATGCCGGTTCCCCGAGACGTCCGCCCGGATGATGCTGCAACCCTATATGAATAATCCCGTTTAGGAAAGTGCCGTTTGTCAGAACAACGGCCTTTGAGTAGATACTGCCCGAAGATTTTGTTGTTACCCCTCTTACTGTGTCAGCTTCAACTATGATATCTGTAACCTCGTCCATCAGAACCAGAAGATTTTCTGTATTCATTACAACCGATTTCATATATTCCCTGTATCTGTACATGTCGGACTGTGCTCTAGTTGCCCTTGCTGCCGGACCTTTTGAGGTATTGAGTCTTCTGAACTGAATCCCGGTATAGTCTGCAGCTTTTCCCATTTCACCGCCGAGTGCATCTATCTCCCTGACGAGGTGACCTTTTGCGAGCCCTCCTATTGCCGGGTTGCAGGACATCTGTCCGATATTGTCTGCATTGATTGTAATCAGGCAGGTTTTAAGTCCGAGGCGTGCGGACGCAAGTGAAGCCTCGATTCCGGCGTGACCTCCTCCTGCTACAATGACGTCAAAGTCTTTCATCTTCTTTCAGTCCGTATTTCAGAATGTGGTTGTAAGTCTGGATTTTCATTTTTTGGGTATTCTTATGACATTGCCCGGAAATATCTTGTCTCCCCGGTCGAGCCCGTTAATTTCCATAAGGTCGTTGAGGTTGACATTATGTTTTTTGGCTATATCGTATGGGTTGTCTCCCTCTTCGACTACATATTCGTTTGCACTGATAGATATCTTTTTTGCCTTGGCCTTCTTCTTTCTGTTAGCCTTTGCAATTTTTCTGTCATACCTCTTCTCCAGATCTTCGTCGATAATTGATATCTGGGGGATGATTATCTTTGTTCCCTTAAAAAGCGCTGATTCGGGCTTAATGCCGGAATTGAATGCAAGTATTACCTCCTGTGATATCCCTTCTTTCCTTGCAAGTTCATTAACGGAAATGGTCTTTTGAATAATTATCTCCTTTGTCTCGAGGAATTTTTCTTTTGGGATACGTGAAAAATTTTCTGTAAAGATGTCCTTTGTGCCTTTCGGTATTCTGATTGAATACTCTGTATCGGGCGGGGTAATACCTCTCCTGATAGCAGGGTTGAGCATCCAGATCGTGTAGTAATCGGTGAGGGCTGCGTTTGCGATAACCCGCAGGTCAGTTGCAGGAGGGACCGTAATCTCATCAAATTCGAATTCTGCCTGATAGTCAAGGTCATAGAATCCGTATTTCTCGGGGTTTGCGGTAATCAGGGCCGCCGCCATAAGTTTCGGGACATACTGTCTCGTCTCCCGTTTTATAAATCTGCGGTCCGAAATCTCCCAGAAGTCGTTGGTCTTCGCCTTCGAAATAGCCCTGAAGATTCTTCCTTCACCGGCATTATACCCTGCCCATGCAAGCCACCACGAACCAAAGTAATTATAGAGATTTTTCAGATAGCTGACAGCGGCATAGGTTGATTTTACCGGGTCTCTTCTTTCGTCGACCCAGTAGTCTATTCTCAGACCGTATCTCTTACCTGTCGAGGGTATGAACTGCCATATTCCTGCAGCACCGCTTCTGCTCAGGGCAAAAGGGGAGAATCCGCTCTCGATCATTGCAAGATAGATTGTATCCTGCGGCAATTTGTTTTCCTTGATTATTTTTGTGAGAATCTCCCTGTATTTTTTCGACCTCTCGAGCCACTTCTGAAAGAATTTTTTACCCCGTCCTGTAAAGTACTTTATGAATTTTGCCACATCCTCATTGTAGATAACCGGTATATCAAACCCCTCTTTTGATTTCTTGGCAGTTTCAACATAGAAAAACGGAGGTGTCTCGGCATATCCTATTCTTCCTTTGTCGATATAATACGTTGAAAAAATGTACTTGCTGTTAAACTGAAGGTTTAGTCTTTCCCTTTCGTTCTTTATTTCGAAATTTTCGTAGTTTTTGATATTAAATTCTCCTGAAAAGTCTGCTTCAGAAAATGACTCAAAATCAGAAAGGAAAGAGGTATCATATATCTCTTCATCCTGAGCATAGAGCAGAGAGGAGAAGATTAAAATATTCAGCAGAGTTGTTATCAGCAGAGTAAAAAACCTCATAGCTCAAAAATATATAATATTGCAGTGTTTGTCAAATTTACGGGATTCGGGTTTTAAATATATCTTTTAATTTCGTTTAGGATGTCGAATCTGTCTATAAAATTAGAGAAGTAATCCATCTTCTCCGTATCGATGTCCAGAACGGGTGAGAGTGTGTAATCTCTTCTCCATCTGTCATACATACAGTTGAGATATCTGATATAACTCTTTTTTACATTAGTTTCGTAATTTCTGCCCCGCTGGTATATTCTTCGTATTATGCAGGAGACCGAACAATGGCAATATATGAGAAGTCTTGGCGGTCTGATGTGTTTTAATGACTCTTCAAATATTGATTTATAAAGACCAAAGTCCCTTTTACTGATAAACCGCCTCTTGTGAAGGGCCGTTGCAAATATCTCGGCATCTTCATATATCGTCCGGTCGAGTAATAAAATTTCCCGGCTCTTTTCAATCAGATTGTAATACTGAATTTTTTTAATAAGAAAGAAAAGCTGTGAATGAAATGCCCATTTTTTCATATCTGCATAAAAGTCTTTTATGTACGGATTTGCATCCTGAGGCTCGAGGAGTGATTTTATCCCGAGCTTGCGGTTCAGAAAACCGGCAAGTGATGTTTTACCGCTTCCCATATTACCGGCAATGGCGATATAATTTGAATTACTGGACATGCTCATTCCTTACAAAAAGGATTTACCGGACTATGATATTTCAAAAATTGACTCAGTCAACCGGTTTTTATCCATAGAGGTGCCAGTCATCAGGAAAGTAAGATATTGAGAGGGCTTAAAACTTCTTGACATATGATAGCATTGTTAATTATATTAGCATATTGTTTTCTGGAAGGAGTATATATGGAAGAATTTATTAAAATTTTGCAGAAAGCCACAAGACTTGAAATGGACGGATTTGAATTTTACAGGACAAAGGCTCTAAAATCCAAAAACAGGCTCGTCAAAAATCTTTTCCTGAATCTTGCCAAGGAAGAGAAGGTTCATTACCAGAGAATTGAAAAAATAGCAGATAGTCTTGTGGCAGGGAAGAAAGTCTTCAAGAAAGACACTGTGCTCGGGAAATTTGAAGGAAAGATATTCGAAGAAATCTTTTCTGATTATGAAGATGACAGGGAATACAAAGCTGAGATTGAGGCATTGAAGATAGCCGAGAAAATGGAAAAGGGCTCTATAAAACATTATAAAAATGCCCTTTCTAAGGCAAAAGACCCGGTTGTTAAGGATTTCATTTCCAGATTGATCAGAGAGGAGGAGGGTCATCTTTTATCAATTGTGGATTCAATAGAATATATCAAATCGCCCGAGGACTGGTATCTCAGGCGTGAAAGGAGTATGTACGATGGTGCGTAAGAAAAATCAGAAGATCAGAATAGCCAAAGGTCTCACGCCTGTTGAGATAATCGGTATAGGTATTACAAAGGAGATAAATTCCGAGGCATTTTACAGACTTTTTGCCAAAAAGGTTACAAACCGTGTCGTCAAGAAGAGACTTCTGAATATTGCAGAGGAGGAGGCCGAACACAGAGAGATGCTGAAAGGTATCTTTTCAGAGATGACGGGAGAAAAGAAGATATCTCCGAACAGATATATGCTTAAAAAACCTGATATATCAAATAAGATTCTGAAAATGAGCCATCAGGATATTCTGAAAAAGGCTATTCAGATGGAAGAAGAGTCTGTCAGGCTTTATCAGGAAGGTTACAGGAATGTAAAAAGCGAATCAGTCAGGAAAATACTGTCATATCTTATTGATTTTGAAAAAAGTCACAGAGAAACACTTACTCAGGAACTGAGACTCCTCGTCAAGGAGCCCGACTGGTTTGATTCGGCCGGTTCATCTGAATGGCTTGGGCAGATGTTTATTGGCCCATGAGGGAAAAATGCCGGTGGCAAAATATATTTTTCAGACGGCGGTTGATATGAAGTTCGGAGTTCATTGCCGGTTTACCTATAATGAGGGCAGGGTGTTTGAGGATTAATAATAGCAGTTATGATTGATTGACAATTCTGATATGCTCTGTTAGAAAGGCATTAACTGGAATTGTAATATATGACAGAATTTGAAAGGAATTTACTAAACAGGCTGATTCAGGATAAGGTTATCACCGAGGATATTGCACTTGTGGCGGAACAACTGCAGCTTGACAGGGGCGGAAGAATCGATACGAATCTGCTTGATTTGCGCGCTGTAGATGAGGAGACCATCCTGAAATACCTCGAAACTGTCTCCAGACTTAAATCGGTATCTGTTGATAAGATCGAAAATATCGGAAAGGATATAATTGCTCTCTTCCCGGCAAGGCTTGCGATAAGATATCGTCTGATTCCTTTCAACATAGAACATAATACCATTTCTCTGATAATCAGTGACCCTACGGATATCGCACTTTTAGAGGAGATATCTTTTCTTCTCGGGATGGATGTCAAACCATTTATTGCTCCGGACCTGTGGATCGAGCATCTTCTCTGCAAACATTACAAAATAGAACCGAGCAAACGGTATGAGGATTTGTTCAGACTTATAAGAAATAAAGACTTTCAGGTCAAAAGTGCTGATACAATTAAAAGAGAGACTGAAAATACGAGAGCGGAAAAACCCCATAAAGAAACTCAGGATACGGTATCAGTTCCTCCGCCTGATATAAAAAAGGAGCCTGAAAGCTCAATACCCGAGGAAAAGGTCATTAATACTGATACTGTAAAACCTTATTCCTATTCGCGTGAAGAGGCTCTTGAAGATATTAAGGGTATCAGGGACCGCGATGCAATAATGTTTTATGCCCTTAAATATGCCTATCAGTACTTTGATTTCTGTGCAATTCTGATCTTTCAGAAAGATAAGGCAAAGGGGTTTAATTTTCTGGGAAGCGACAGGACCATTGAGAGTGATTTCAGGTCTCTCGAACTGAATCTGGCAGCCGATAATATATTCAGACTCGTAAGGGATACCGGTGCTCATTTTCTGGGCATTATGCCTATGACGGGAGAAAATGAGGTTTTTATCAGAAGACTAAAAAGGCCTTTTCCTCCGAATGTGCTGGTTGTGCCGATTTCAATTGCCGGAAAGGTTATAGGGCTTTTTTATGCGGATAACGGCGAATCTCTCGTACGTGGAGAGGATGTCCCACATATACTTACTTTCTTTCACATTGTCTCGAATCAGTTGCAGGAGCTTATAAGATTTCTGAAATTCAACAAGCCTATGTACAGGGTTGTCTTTAAGGGGACAACTGCTACTGCCGCGAAGGAATCTTCATCGGAGAAGAAAGAGACTGAACAGAAATCAGCAGAACCGGTACTAAAGTCACCGCCAGAAAAGATGACAGAGATTAATGCTGAAACTCCAAAAGAGCATCAGGAAAAGATAAAGACAGAACCGGCCGCAGAGTCTAATGTGACAACAGATGTGATAAATGCGGTCTCTCAGGAAAAGGTCCTGAGTGATTCCATATCTTCTGCTGCGCCCTCTGTAAATTCTGTACCTGAGCCGGAAAGTCCTCTGTCTGAGGATATGGTCAGGGAACTCAGTCAGTACATCGAGGAGCCTGAGACGGTAAAAGAGAGGCCTGAAGATACCGGTAAAACTGAAAAACAGGAGAGCATCAGTATTCATACGGAAAAGACTCAGGAAAAACAGAGTGACAGAGAGGATACTGCCAGAAAAGAGGAGGAATACAGGATAAATCTTCTGCTGGATACGATAGACCAGAGTCCCAATGCAATTAATTCACCGGCTTATGACCAGCTTATTGCAGAGAAGGAAAAGGCGCTTCCTTACATAGCAAGAAGATTTCCCGGTAAGCTGAAGATTGACCTTCTGATGCAGACAAGTTCCGATATATCGGATGTGGAGGAACACTCAAATCTGATTCAGCTGATTGTAGGTATTGGGAGGGAGGCTATTCCCTATATCGCCCCGCTTATTAAGAGCAGCAATCATACAACAAGATTTTATGCCGTATTCATCTTCTCCAAACTGAGATATCCCGAGGCTATCCCGTATCTTTTGGAGGCAATCTTTGATAGTTCTCCCAAAATATCTCTTGTCGCAATTGAAGTGCTCAACCGTTACAGAAGTTTTCCGAAATTCTCTATAGTTCTTTCCAGACTCCGTTCCGAACTGGTTTCGAATGACACTGACAAGGTGAGAATTTCCGCCCTCTCTCTCGGACAGTTCAAGGACCTTGAGTCCGTTCCCCAGCTTATCAAACTTCTCTCCTCAAAGTCCGAATCGGTACGTGATGCTGCCCTGAATTCTCTGAGAGATATCTGCAAGGAGGACCTCGGGACGAATCCGAAGGACTGGACAAAATGGTGGCAGAAGCACAGCAAGACTCCGAGGATTCTGTGGATGATAGAGGGGCTGAGTCATAAAGATGAAAACATCCGTTATCTTTCAATCGAGGAACTCAGAGAACTCACAGGAGAGTTCTTTGGTTATTTCTACGATGCCCCCAAAAAGGAAAGGGACAAGGCTGTGGAGAGGTGGAAGGAGTGGTGGAAGAGTGAAGGTGAAAAGCGGTTTGTAAAGGAGATTTGATGACTCCGTCTATTCTTGTAGTTGATGATTCTGCAATGGTCTCTTCGCTTCTCAAGGATTATTTCGAGAAGATGGGATATAATGTTCTGACAGCCTCGAACGGGAAGGATGCCCTTGAGATTGCCAAGAGCGAAGTGCCCGAACTGATAATCAGTGATATCAATATGCCGCTTATGGACGGCTGGGGGCTGATTGCCTGTATAAAGGATGTCCCGGGACTCAAGGAAATACCGTTCGTCTTTCTTACAGTCGAAAATCAGGATCTGGATATTAAGATGGCGATGGACCTCGGTGCAGCCGGATATATTACAAAACCGTTTTCTTTTGAGGAACTCAGGGCAACAGTAGAGACACTTCTCAGAAGGGAAAAACTGGAAATACCCGAAGGCAGGGAAGAGCCTACATTTGTAGGTGACCTCAAACAGGTTACCATAGATGACCTTATTCAGATATATATCGACCGTGAAGGCGTCGGAACACTCTTCATATATTCCGAACCGGCCGACGGCTTTATAGTAGTCGGAAGCAAGACCGTTGCAGGTGCCAGATTCGGGGATAGGGTCCGGGAGGATGCGCTGATAGATATTCTTCTTGTAAGAAGTGCCCGTTTCAAGTTTTCTCCCGAGCTCGACCACAGCGAATATAAAAACTGCTCACTTTCTATCAAGAGAAATGCCGATGATATCAGAATGGAGCGTTATTATCTGAATCTGATTGCAGGCTATTTCGATTTTGAGAAGAGATGCCTCTCTGTCGCTCCGAAACTGCAGACCTTGCCTTTGTCATCACTTCTGGACCTGGCAACCCAGAGTAGTCAGAATCTTGTAAATATTGATGAAAAATTTCTGCCGCCCAGAGGGGTAAGACTTGGCTCCATCGAAAAGGTACTTGGTATAGTAAAAAAAGGTGAAACAACTCTTGCCGACTGCATAGTTAAGGTCGGTCAGACCCCGTATTATACACTTTATGCTCTTACTGAACTGCTTTCGAGGAAGGTTATAAGGATATTCTGATATTTTTTTCCTGAAAAGGTATGATATTTTTCTATATTCTTTCATTTCTGGTTTTTCTTGTATGGATATTGAGTTTTTTCAGGGGGATTAAGGAATTAAGCCGCAATACACATCTGAAGCCCGTATCGGATTCGGAGTTCAGACCATTTATAAGTATAATTGTCCCTGCAAGAAATGAGGAGAAGAGGATAGTTCACCTTCTGAATTCGATAGAAAGACAGAGGTATGAGAATCTTGAGGTTATTGTCGTCGATGATAATTCGGAGGATGATACAGGCCGTGTTGCAGATTCTTTCAGGAATAAGATAAAAAATCTGAAAGTAGTAAGGACTGCTCCCAAAGACGGCTGGTGCGGGAAGAATTCTGCACTGGTGGCCGGTTTCAGAAATATCAGTTCCGGTTCAGAATGGATTTTATTTATCGATGCCGACTGTGAACTCAAGGAGAATGCCCTGATTACGATTGCTGATTTTGCCGTAAAAAACTCGCTCGATTGCCTGTCGCTCTTTCCTGAAATCAAAAATAATAAGTTTTTTGAGAGACTTCTGCTCCCGTCGGTAGGGGCTGTGGTTACCCTGTTTAATTCACCTGAGAGAGTAAACAATCCGGATATAAAAGATGCTTTTCTGAACGGGCAGTTTATTTTTATAAAAAAGAACGTCTACAGAGATGTCGGGACACACGAAATCGTCAGGGATGCTGTTCTTGAGGACGCAGCTCTTGCTCTGGAGATAAAGAAGAGAGGGTACAGAATCTTTCTGGGTTTCGGTGAGAATATCTTTCTTATCAGAATGTACGAAACTTTCAGGGAGTTTATCGGGGGATGGACCAAGAATCTCTATCTCATTTTAGGGAAGAATATCGTGAATCTTATCAGAATGATTCTGATTCTGGTTCTGTTGTCCTTTTTACCTGTCATCTGGCTGGTATATGGCATTCTTATTTTACCCGATGCCGGATCCCTGTTCTTTATCGCCGGTTACTTTATAATATTGTTTTTTCAGATGTATCTTAGATACAGGAGCCGTACATATCCCGTTTATGCACTTCTTGCACCTGTATCTTCGGTTATCGTTTCATATATTGCTTTGAAGTCCGCATACAGATATATTGCAGGGAAGGGCGTTGAATGGAAAGGGAGAAAATATTTTTCCGGCAGGTAATGTCAAAAATTTGCATAATCACCGAATAAATGGTATTAATATACCAATCAGGAGGAGCAGATGAAGAAGTTTTCGTTTATACTTGTTTGCCTCTTTGCTTCTACAGTAATATATGCTCAGGAGCCGGTAAATATTCTTCAGAGTATAAATATGTCAGCGGAATCCGGTTCGGCACTAATCGGTCTGAATTTTAACGGTCCTGTAAGTTTTACAAGTATGAAACTGACTGACCCTTTCAGGATAGTCCTGGATTTTACAGACTGCAGAAAGGGAGGTTCGGTAAAAAACTCTATAAAGGTTAATTCTGACGGGATAAAGGAGATTTCTGTCTCACAGATGGGCTCGAATGATGCTCCTACACTCAGAGTAACAATAGTTACGGCAGTCGATCTGGAATTTAATATTGAACCGACAGATAACGGGATAAATGTAAGAATCTCAGGTGTCAAGCTTGCTTCGGCAGAAGAGACATCATCAAAAAGCACTGCTGAACCGGCAAATGTGGTCGAGGTAACCCCCAGACAACAGGAAGAGGTAAAACCCGAGCCGGCACCTGCCCCTGTAGTAGCCGAGGCCAAGCCCGAGCCAAAACCTGAACCGGCACCTGCCCCTGTAGTAGCCGAGGCCAAGCCCGAACCACAGCCTGAACCAGCACCTGCCCCTGTAGTAGCCGAGGCCAAACCCGAGCCAAAACCCGAACCAGCACCTGCCCCTGTAGTAGCCGAGGCCAAGCCCGAGCCAAAACCCGAACCGGCACCTGCCCCTGTAGTAGCCGAGGCCAAACCCGAACCACAGCCCGAGCCTGCTCCTGTCAGAGAGGAGAAAAAGCAGAAATTCAAGTTGCCACCTGCAATGGCTGCTGCAAACGATTCATCAGAGCCGGCTCCGAAGCAGGAGAAGAAGCCTAAATTTAAAGAGGCTCCTGCAAAGGCTGCATCCAATGAAACAACTTCACAGGTTGATCATTTTACTCCTCCTCCGCGTAAAAAGAGTTCATCAGGCAGAAACTCACTTACATGGCTTGGTTTTCAGATGAGTGCCACAGGTTCAAGGATATTTATCAAGACCTCGGATGAGGCCGAATACTCGATTAAGGAGAAGGATGATAAGACACTTGTACTTGAGTTGTATAATACTGATATCCCCAAAAAAAATAACAGAAGAGCTCTCGACACATCGTTCTTTAATTCGCCTGTCTCATATATCTCTCCGCAGATTGAAAGCGGTTCAATAAAGGTCGTCAAGATAGAGATAAAACTCAAGCAGAGAGTACCGTTTATTACAAAGCAGGAATCGAATGCCCTTTATGTTGATTTTGAAGGCGCAAACTAATTTATCAGTAATGTAGGTGCGTTTTTTCTCATACATTTATCTCCTTTTTATCCTTTGTCTGTCTCTGTTTGGTGCGCCGGCTAACTCCGGGGAAATCACTTTAAAAGGTGAAAACCTGAAAATATATGATAAGGAGAAACGTTTTGTTGTAAGCGGAAATGTAAGTGCTGAAGGGGATGATTTTATCCTTCTGACAGATTCACTGGAGATATATGACTCCGAAAATATCAGCATACTCAAAGGCGATTTGACGATACTGGGTGAGTCAATCCTTGCCGGTTGCGAAAGGGCGGAGGTCTTCAAAAAATACAATGTAAAAAGATTTTACAATCTTAAAGGAAAGGTGCTCAGGATTTCGGTCAGTCCGAAGGATTATCTTGGTTCTGATAGAAAAGAGCTTGGTCATCTGCTTGAATATCGCTTTAGACTCAGAACTTCATATCTGAGACAGATTGAAGATAGCAGATTCTTTGCCAGAGATGTTAATTATACTCTCTGTAATTGTGCCGGGAATAATACCTGGGAGCTCTCCGCATCATCGCTCTACTATGAGAAAAATGGTTTTTTGCTTTCACTGTCAAACCTCGTCTATTTTTACGGAATTCCGGTATTCTATGTGCCGGCGATAATTGCACCTGTAGGGGAGAGAAGGTCGGGCTTTTTGCTTCCGGAAACGGGTTTTGCAAGCAATACCGGATACAGTCTCAGAAATGCATATTATCAGACACTGGGAGAGAGTGCAGATACTACACTGTATCTTACGCTTATGTCGAGAAAAGGTGAAATGTACTCATTCGAGTTCCGGTATAAACCTCTTGAGAATCTTTACGGAAAAATTATGTTTTCATTTGTTGATGACAGCTCCGATTCTCCGTACAAAAACAGATTCAGTCTGAAAAACGAACACAGATACGAATATCCGGACAGACTTGTAATTGGTCTCAACACAAATATTGTCAGCGATTCTTCATATATGTATGATTTTCTCTTTGACTTCTGGGACAGGAATACTGAATATACAATCAGCAGGTTCTATATCCATTACAGGAGAGATTACTTGCAACTCAGTCTGTCGAATGACTTCTATCAGAATTTCAAGCAGGGCATGAAGGCTGAGGACTTAAATTTCTTTTCTGAAACAGGTCTTGCAGAATCACAGAGACTCCCGTCGTTATTATTCTCGTTGCTTCCTCAGAAATTATTCCTCAATACCGATGTGATGCTCGAGCTGAATTATGTGAACTATTATAGTTTTTCGTATGACCTGAGGAAGGTAGATTATTCCGGAAATCCGCTCCTCATTGAGAACGATAAGAGGACATTGCTGTCTTTTCAGAGATTCGGAGCTTCTATCCCATTGCATAACTATTTTCAGATAGAGAATGTTCTGAACGTCAATCAGTCATTAAATTCCTCTTTTAGGGTATATCAGCTCCCTTACTCATCATACAATCTTGCTACATCCCTCTATTCAGCCGGTATTGATATTGAATTGTACAGGGATACTTCGCTTTTTACTCATATACTAAAGCCGCAGCTGGAATATAAAAATCTGTTTTATCTCGAATATACAAAAGATAACCGGATTTATCACGGAAGGACAGTTATCAGGGATGAAAAAGACAATTACATTAAATCCCAGTATGCCCTTTTACATCTGAAAAATTATTTCTATAAAAAGGAGTCTTCAAGGGAGATTATCGGAGTCGATATAGCACAGGGATATCAGGAGATAGTGAGAAATGACCTGACACCATTGATAATCAGGTCTGATATTTCTGTAAACTATCTCAGCTTTTATGGCGATTTATTTTATTACTGGAGAGAGGCGGATCCCTATCTGGATACAACCCTTAGTCTGACAGTAAGCGACAAAAGAAACGATTCAGTGACCATCAGATATCAGAAGATAGAAAATTATCTTCAGAATCCGCTTGTAATATTTAATGAGGAATTTGAGTATCTTTTACCTGCGTATTATGAAAGGGGCCTGAATGATATATTCGGTAATCTGAATATGTCTTTATCCCGTGAACTTTCTGCCGGATATTTCATTACCTATTCATTCGGGCAACAAAAGCTTCTCTTCCACGGTTCGGGGGTATATTATCATTCGAAATGCAACTGTCTGAACGCTGGTCTGACAATCATTATGTATGACTGGTATAAGTTTCCGTCCTTTATGACCAGTTTCAATCTGGGCGGAAATATATAGCATAAAATTAAACTTGTTTTCTTTTTGGTCAAAGTATGGTAATTATTTATCAGATTTTGTGAACATTTATATATGCTTTTTTACCTACATATAATCCTTACTTTTATCAGTCTGATTGCAAATCTTATTCTTTCGACAGTTATTCTTTCTGTTGACAGCAGAAATCGTCTCAACCGTCTCTATTCTGTCTTTACTCTTGCAGTGGCATACTGGTCGATATTCAAGATTTTGCAGATAACGGCAGATTCGGCCGAATCTGCGGGATTATTCTATAAAATCAGCAGTCTTGGCTGGACTATCCTCCCGTCTGTATATTTCATTTTCGTAATTGAGTTTACGAAGGCACAGAACAGGATACTGAGGCAGGTTATTTCTCCTCTTCTATTCCTTGCAGGAATTCTCTTTGCCTTTCTCACAATAGGGACGGACCTGATGCTTGCAGGAATGGTTCCGGAAAAATGGGGATATTCCCATATACCGGGAAGGATTTACAAAGCCGGATTTACTCCGTATTTTATTATCTCCTTTGTCTGGGGGCTTATTCTGCTGTTTATGTACGGCAGGAAGAATCTTTCAAGACTTGAGAGGATAAAGACCTATTATCTGCTTATAGGTGTCAGTGTCCCACTGCTGGGCGGTGTAATAACAAATATGATTATGCCGGCTCTCGGTATTCATGTCTTTGAACTGGCGCTGACCCTTACGTCTGTAAATGTGGTGATTATCGGTTATGCAATGTACAAATACAGGCTGATGAACATTACGTTTGAATATGCAGCGAGCACTATTATCAATACAATGGGAGATGTTCTTATTGTGCTGGACCGGGAATTGAGGATTAATCTTGTCAATCCTGCGGCAATGCATCTCTTTGGCTACTCGATTCAGGACCTTGTCAAAAAAGATATCAGAAGTTTTCTTCTGAAGGATTATTTTTCCGAAGGTCTTATCGGTTCACTCGAAAAGGAGGACTTTGTTAAACTTGAAATGGAATTTCTGGACAAAAACAGAAATGCCATTGTGACTGACACATCTATATCTACCCTGAAGGACGAGAGCGGGGAGACCGTAGGATACGTGCTTGTATCAAAAGATATACGTGAGAGAAAACGTCTCATTTCCGAGATCGAACAGGCGAAGAAGGAACTTGAGGAACTCGCGGTTACGGACCCGCTGACAGGTCTTTATAACAGAAGGTTTCTTATGTTTCGTCTGAAAGAGGAGTTTTTAAGGTCCACAAGATACAACAAGCCTTTCTCGGTTATAATACTTGACCTGGATAAATTTAAGGAAATAAACGATACGTTCGGGCACGAGGAAGGGGATGAACTGCTGAGATTTATTTCGAATAAACTCAAGAGCGCTGTCAGGGCAACGGATGTGGTGGCAAGATTCGGGGGAGACGAATTTGTGATTCTGCTGCCTGAGTCAAATAAAACAGAATCAGTGGCTCTGGCCGACAGGATAAGGTCCAGCTCTTTTAAGGATAACCTTCCCTACAAATACAGAATTGTGAGCGGCAGTTTTGGTGTCTCTACATTCAGGCCGGATAAGCCTCTCTCCTCAGAAATCGACCTTCTGAAACTCGCTGATTCAGCTCTCTACCGTTCAAAGAGACTCGGGAGAGACAAGGTCTCTCACTCGGATGAGGTCGGGGAGGAATAGGGCTTTATTTGAGCATTTCCTCGAACTTCTTCATCTTCTCAGGGTCGGCATTCTTCTTCGCATCCTGACATTCCTGCTGATTTTTCATTGAGTACTCCATATCAAGACATCTGATAATGTCTGTAGGGAGTTCTTTGCAGGCTTTGACAAACTTCTCTTTTGTCGGAAAATCCTTCTTGTTGGGTGGCTTTTTGCCCATTTTTGCCATCTGCTGTTCCATCTGCTCTACAAAGGCCTTCATAAAATCGTATGTCTTTGAACAGTTTTCGTCTGCATTAACAGGTGGTTTCTCTGCCTGTTCGGAGGGCTTTGCGGTCTCTTCCTGCTTTGTCTGATTAGCTGGTTGCTCTTTTTTTGCCTCCTCTTTCTTGCAGGCAGCAAAGAGGACGAATAGTGATAAAACAACGGCAAAAATTTTAATAACCTTCTTCATAAAAACTCCTTTGTACGGGATTTCTGAAAGTTGAAAGTTAGATAACACCAATTTTGCCTAAGTCAAATATCTTTTTTGCAATACAAAAATTATATTTTTGCTGTATAGACAAAGAGTCAGAACGCAGTATAATGCCTGATCGCCTGAATTAATGAGCTTCTGATGATATTTGGAATTATACAGATTCCGGTTAAGCGGCCTGTTTTATAATTTCTTCAAATTCCCTGAGGGCTTTGATGTCATTCTTCTTTTTGCTTCTGTGCACCAAGTCATTAAGACCTCTTATTTGGAAAGAAGTTTGATAATTTATTGCAAAGTTATAGTAGTGTTGGTGGAGGCGGCGGGAATCGAACCCGCGTCCAGAGGTGCTACTTTTAAGGATACTACATGCTTATTCTGTGTATTGAATTTCGGAGACCAGACGCCCGCAGACAGGCTTCTGATATCCTATCCGTAGTAAATTCTCGTCTGTAACCGCTACGAAGTCAGCCACAGACCATCCTGTCTTGCTGACGCCCATTATGACCCGACAGGAGAAAGTCATAATGAACGGCCGCTTTTAATTAAGCAGCGAGTGCCAAATTTTCGTTGGCATTTGTCTTTCCTGCATAGTTTTAACGCGGTTATACAGGAACCCGCGGCATGCACCTTAACCCTCACAGCCCCTGTCGAACCCAGATCGCCCCCGGTGCAAATGTAAATTATAGTACAAATATGCGATAATTCAAGTGCGTTTTTATTCTTTGCGGCTTTTTAGGAATCCTGACATACAGTAGCAGGGCCGAAAATGGTTGGAACAGGTGCAGTAAAAGGTGCCGGGTAGTAGAATTTAATATATTGATATCAGGCAATATTTTGTACTTATGCTTGAATTGTGCCAGTCATAATTATTAAAAATCTGAGAAGTAATTATTGCTTGAAACCATTTGTATTTGGTCTTATAATAAATATGAATAAGTTATATTGGAAGGAGCTTCATATGAAGTCTTTTCTCAGATTATTATTTCAGGTTTTTATTTTCGTTAACTTTGTCTTTATTTTCAGTAGCTGTTCCACAGAGATTGAACCTGTAAACCCTTTTGACCCCGAGACTTCTGTGCAGAATAGGGCAAAGGGTGGCATAACCGGTAAGATAACTCCTGAAGATATCCTTGATCTCAAAAGGATTACATTTACTGTAACTATTCAGGATTCTCAGTTTAATGCCGTTGTCTCGGAAGATGGTTCGTTTAATTTAAATGCACTTCCTCAGGGAAATTATTATATCAGTGTCATTTCCTCGGACAAATCCTATAAAGAGGAGAAAATAGGTCCGTTCGAGGTCAAAGCCGGCCAGACTGTTTATGCGGGTAATATACCGGTTGTCCTGAAAAAGGGTATTCTTACCGGTTATTTTACGGCTGTAAAACCGGACAGCAGTGAGTTTCCTGTAGCATTTGTACCCGTATTTGTAGGGAAGACTGACAGAGTAGTTAAAACAGGTTTTCTGAAGGAAGTATCGGAAAGGTGTATGGTAAGTTCTTCTGCGGCTGGATATCTGACCTCGACCGATGGTTCCGGCAGGATTCACATTGAAAATATAAGGGTAGGGAAATATAGAGCCTTGCTTACTGACAGCACAGCTGGTATCGGTGTATCTCAGGAATTCGAGGTAAAGGAGAATGAAGAGACAGATTTAGGTGAGATTGCTGTGACGTCTCCAGTCGCACTCCTGCACGCGGAAGAACCGGATAATCCCGGTGTCGCAATCGATGTGACATCAAAAAATATTGTCAGAGTCGTTTTCGGGCTTCAGAATTTTACCGGAGAAGCAATGGTTTTCGAGGGAGATATTCCTGCAAAATATGAGTGGCAGGATATAAGCCAGACAAATTATTACGATCTCACAGTCAATAATGAAGGACTTATTAATATTTCAGTCAAATTCAGAGATTTATTTTGCCGGGAGTCTCCTGTCTTTAAGACCACATTATTCATAGACAGGACAAAGCCTGTTGTAAAAAATATAAGTGTAGATGATACCGTTAAATTCGGTGATAATGAATATTCTAAGAACTCTACCGTAAAGATTCGTATAGAAGCGGCTGATGACTTCCACGACTTCAAATCCGATTATTCCCAGATGAAAATGAAAATTACTACTGACGATTTGACAACAGTAGAGTGGGAGGATTTTAATACTGTAAGGGATTATTATCTGGGAGAGCAGGATGGTAACAGACAGATAAAAATTATTCTCAGGGACAAGGCAGGGAATATAAGCGAGTCATTTACAAAAAATATTATTCTTGACCGGACTCCTCCGAAAGATGTCTCTATGATTATTACCGGCAAGGTTTTTGATAAGAATGGTCTTTTAGCAGATAATAATAATCTCTCAATTTTACAGACTCTCAGATTTAAGTTTACATCCGACAGCATCGGGGGGAAAGTATTTCTCTACGAAAACAGCGGGACGCAGATTCTCTCCTGTGAAAATATGGGTGAGGCCTTAAAGGAAATATCTCTTGTCAAAACTGATTCCGGCTCTTATGCCGAGACTGATGTGGAAACAGGCGGTCAGAGTGGCGAAAAGTCGTTTTATGCCTGTTTTACCGATGCGGCCGGCAATATCAGGACTACTCCTGTGTCAGGCAAGATATATCTGGACAGAAGTCCGCCCTCGAATGTAATGTTCAGAGTAAACTATGGCAGTATGAACTCATCTGACCAGAAGGTAAAGCTTACCAACATCGGAGCATATGATGATTATACGGGGAATCTCTATCTTATGATAAGCGGATGTCCGGATTTTTCGAAGTCTTTGGAATGCAGAACGACTGAGTGGCTTGATTTTACCAGCGAGGTAATATGGGATACAGGAGGGACTGAAGGCTTACATGATATTTTCCTGAAAGCAAGAGATCTTGCAGGCAATGAGAGTGCAACGGCATATTCTTCTGTCAATATTGACCTGACAGACCCCGAACCTCCCTATCTGCTGAGTGTTTTCGGGAAAGAGGAGGATTCGGTTATCTATACAAATTCCATAATGCCTATTCTGATGTGGAACGCCTCGCCTTCTTCGGATGTAGAGTATTATGAGGTACAGGTAAAACAAAATGGTCAGACGGAATACACATCATATAAAACCTCCGGTCTGAACTATATGCTCCCTTCATTGTCAGAGGGAAGATATAATTTCCGTGTGAGGGCTGTTGACAGAACCTTAAGAAGCAGTCCGTTTGCAGACGGACCGGATTTTGTAATTGACACCACTGTCCCGACTACGCCGAGATTTGAGAAGATAAATTATTCCGTTATAGACCTGAGCGATGCGGAATTTAATGAGTTCAGGATCAGGCTTGCCGTTTTGTCTTCTGATGAAAATTTCAAGGAGTACAGAATAAAAGGAGGGGTGTACAGTGAATTTATTTCTGCAGAACCAGACAATCTTAATTATTTAAAATTTTACCTGCTCAAAGACAGCATTAATAACCTTCAGATAAAGGCTGTTGACAAGGCCGGAAATGAGAGTTCTGCGGATTTTGCAATAATCACCGAAGATTCCAGAAGGCCTCTCCCTCCTTCCAATATAAGAGTTATAGAAGGGAACGGCAAGATATATGTCAAATGGGATAGCAGCAACAGCAAGGACGTTGCAGGATATCGTCTGTATTACGGGTTTACGAATAACCCCCCGTTTGCAGGGTCATTTGCAGCTGAAGGAATATCGCCTATAGATGTAGGCAATAACACGATTTTTGGTCTGTCTTCATTACTAAATTTTACTAAATTTTATGTTACCGTTACAGCTTACGACAGAACGGAAAACGTCCTTCACGAGTCAATAATGCCTCAGGCGGTTTCTGTATATCCTACTCCTGTGTCTATTGAACCTGCCGGAATATTTATGGACGACCACACATCAAAAAAACTGATTCAGAAAGAAAACTTAATTATTCTTCTGGATAATAATGGTCTGCGGATTTTTGATATTTCCGAACCTGAAAAACCAAAATTTATTGAAGAATACAAAGACTATTCGGATATTTTCAGTATGAGTGCTTCAATTTCTGTTCCGCCGTTCAGAGACAAGGGGTTCATCTATCTCGGGAAAAGGGGTTATATAGACATTATTGAATTGAAAAACGGTGCACATCTTAAATTCAGAATTGCCACAGGATTGTCACACACATTTATCTCGGAACACCGGGATTACATAATAAGTTCGGTTGGAGAGAACGGATTCAGATTCTACAAATTCATCGATGATAATACAGTGGAAGAAACAGGTATATATGAGAGCGATAAAATAATAACAAGCGCATTTCATAGCGGAAATTATTTGTATTATACAGAAACCAAGGATTATACGACATATACTCTGCATATAGCTGATATAACGAATATTGAAAATATCAGGGAAGTTGGTACGTTTAGAATCAAAGGGTATCCGAAATGGATAAATGTTGTAAATAACAGACTGTATACGGCCTTTGCCTCGGATCTTTTTAAGGATGTTATGCTTGTTCTGGACATTTCGGATATTTCGAAACCGGTTTTGGCAGGGACATATAAGGGGAATATGATAAATATGGCGGATAGTAAGGACAACTATATCTATTTACTGGATTCGGAGAACGGTCTGATTATCCTTGACCAGTCAGGTTTACCGGATTTTTTGGAAATGTCCCATTCAGACAAATTCAGGTCAGGCTCGGATATAAAGGTGACAGACCGGTATGCCTATATTGCAGACGGACTGAACGGATTGAGTATTGTCGATATCTTAGATAAACGTAATCCTGTACCGGTATTTTCTGAACAGTTTGACAGGTTTTATCCGAGGAGAGTTGTGGTTCAGGGGGCTTATGCATATGTCGCAAACCGCAACTATCCCAAGATTGTGATTCTGGATATTTCTGACCCTGAAAATATCAGGAAAATGGGAGAATTACCACTTGCCTCGAATCCCGAAGGTGTTTTTATACACGGGAATCACCTATATATTGCAGGCGGGACAGACGGTCTGATAATCGCCGATGTCTCTGAGCCTACCTCACCGAAAATCATCGGTTCTCTTAAGGGGAAGAATGTAACAGATGTTTTCTACTTAAACGGTTTTGTATTTGGTATTGGCGGAACATCATTTTATTCATTTGACGTGAAAAATCCTGCATCTCCTGTACTTAAAAAGGAGTTGTCGGTGCTTTCGAATCCGCAGAGACTGACGGTGCGGGGAAAAGGTGCTTATGTTGCCGACGGCTCCGGCGGATTAAAGGTAATTAATCTCAATGACCCCGCTAATCCTGTCTTCTCAAATTCTTATTCGACAGGTGATTCTGTAAAGGGAGTAGTTCTTTCGGGTAAGAGGGTCTTTCTTGCCGAAGAAAACAGCGGACTGAGAATTCTTGAGGTGAATAATATTGAAAACCCGACTGTATTTAATCTGAAAGGGAACTTTAAGATAAGCGGGATAACAAATGCAATTGCTATGACGGGTTCGTATGTATATCTTTTATCCGCATCGTCCGGTATATGGGTAATTGATGTAAGTAATCCTTCAAATGACCTCTACTGTCCGGGTTCCTCCGGTTGTAAAGGGTTTTATGAACTGAATAACAGAGAAAACAAGGACCTTTTTACCGATGGTACAATGATATATATTGCGCAGGACTACAGTGGACTTGAAGTATATGAGATTGCTTCACCTACCATCCCTGTCAAAAAAGGATTGATAAAAGGCAGTTTTAAGTCACACATAGTAGATAGTGGCTATTTATTTGCCTCTGATTCATCATCATTAAAATCTTATGATGTCATTAATCCGGAAAATCCGGTAATGAAAGCAAACTATGAACCTCTTAACTCACCTAATAGTGTGGCAATTTCGGGCAATTATATTTATACATCTGAATATACATCAAGAGGTATTCAGATATTCGATGTTACAGACCCTTCGGTATTGAACTGGATTCCAAATTTCTCCTTCAACTTTGGGTCGGCAACAAATATTTCGGTATTTGGCCGTACAATCTTCCTAAGCCAGTCATCATCCGTCAAGATACTGGATTTTACTACTCCATATGATATTGTTCTTGTATCGACAATTTCCGAGATAAATACCCAGCGTGTAGTACAGCAGGGCAATTATATCTATCTTCCGAACTGGCAGTTCGGTCTTGCGATTTATGATATCAGGGACAAATCAAAGCCTGCCAAGGTATCGAATTTTCCAACGAAAAGAGCAATAACCGCAGTAGATGTGAGAGGTGATTTCGCCTATCTTGCGGCAGAATCAGATGGATTACTGATACTTGACATAACGAATCCGGCAAGCCCTGTACAGATAGGTTCATTTAGTGCAGATGTGATTCCTGCGTATAATGTAAAGGTGTACAATAATGTTGCCTATATTGCCTGTGCCTTAAATGGTTTTTCTGCAATAAATGTAAAAGACCCCAAAAATCCGTATCTGATGGCAAAATATGAAATACCCGAGGTAACAGATATAGTATCAGTTCAGGGAAATACAGCGTTTGTTCAGACAAGGTCCGGCATACATTTAATCAATCTCGAGCCCTGAAAAAGAGTTTTCTGAAACTGGTTTAATAACGATTTTTTATAATCCACATTTTGTAACCTGTTGTATTGATTGAACATTTTACTAATCTGCCGGACCGGGTGCCAGGCATAATAAGATAAAAAATCTGATTTCTTCTATAAATATTTTCCGCCGGTAAAATCTGGAACGAAAATTGCAGCTATAAAAAAATATTGAGGTTTTTTATGGATACAAAAGTTCTGAATAACCTTATCAGGATACTGAAATACAAAATAGACCATCTGGAATACGATATGAGTCTTGCCCAAAGCCAACTGAGCGAATGTTATGACACAATAGCCGGTTTGTGTGAAATGCAGTCGCGCTCGGAGAAAGATATAAAGTTCGACTCTTCGGCAAGGTGGGTTTCAGATTATAAAGAAAGGCTGAGAAAAGAGCTTAATAATCAGATTCACAGATATGCAGAACAGAAAAATAATATTAACGAACTCAAACTGCTGCTTTTGAGAGAAAATCAGAAGAAAGACGCCGTTAGCAAAATTTGTGAACATTTAAGGTCCGAAAGAGAAAAAACAATCATAAACAGGGAGGAAGAAGATGTTGAGGAATTATGCACATCAAAACAGTTTCTGTAAAAACACAAACTTCAGTACGGTTTTCCCCGGCAGGTATCTCTACTTTGATAAGTATTTTGAAAAATTGTTTCACTCGCCGAAGCCGCTCTCCGTTACAATCGGGCTGTTTGACGGGAGAGTCACTCTTTCTGTGATAGCAGACGAACGGAAAATACTTATAAAGGGAGAGAAAGAGCTTTCAGATGAAGTCGTAAGACATCTTTATCAGTTTCGTGCTGCAAGGCAGTATTCTGTAGAGGTAATCTAGATGAAAATCCCGGAAAGTATAATCAGAAGATTTTCGGACTCAGACAGATTCAGAGAAGATTTTGATTTGATTAATTTCAAATATCATAGGGAATCATTTGAGTTTGAGCACTCTAAATTTGCGGTAATTACAAGAGACGAAGGAAGATTCTTTGCCCAGATTCTGATTTCAAAAAGATTGATTCTCGCCTATGCCCAGAATCTTCTGCAGAAGAAGAACATACTCCTTCTGCCGGATTTTGTTGAAACATCTTCGGTTGTTCTCCTGACAGATATATTAAACAGGATAGAGGAAGAGTTCAATCTCGGACTTGAGATATCGCATTCTGCGGATATTGCAGACAGACCTACCACTGATTTTATTGCACAGATAAGATATAAAAAGATTTTTGCACCCGTTATCATCAGAGTGAATTCAGAAATCTTTTACCGGCTTATTGTGAATTCAGGCCAGAATCCCGAGGAATTCAGTGATTTTGAGGTAACTCTTCTGGGCGAAAAATATATTCCGCTCGAGACAATCGGTGAGCTTGGAGAGAAGGACATTCTGAAAATGCCTCCGGAATTTAATCTGTTTGTTAACAAATCAATAAGAATAGGCAGCCAGTGGCTTTATCAAAAGGAGGAGACAGTGAATAACAGTACAATTCAGCCCGAACAACTATCTGTTCCAGTAACGTTCAGTACAGAACTTGGAAATCTCAGTATCTCCCAAATCAGAGAGATTCTTAATCAGAATAAGGTTTCCGAAATACTGAACAACAAGGAGTGCAAAATCATTATCGGGAATACAGTTGTTGCAACAGGAGATATCTATGAAAATCAGGTCAGAATTGCAAAGATATTTATCTGAAAACCGCTATAAGGCGGTCTTTTTACTGTTAATTGCGCTCGCTGTCTCTGTTTTATCTGCTGAATTATCGGCAATATTCATTCTTGCTTTTGGAATATTTATTCTTTTCAGAAGAAGGGCAGCAGGTCAGGTGCCGGAGAGCGGAATACATGTTGTCGACAGGAAGAGGATTAGCAGCGATACAGATATTTATCTGATAGAGTACAGCGGCAGAAGATATCTGATTTTTTCAGGAAAGAACTCTGCACTAAAGATAGGTGAGGAGAGAAGCGATGTTTAGTATGAGTCATTATGTTCTCTTTTTCTATTCTGCAACTGAAAGATTCAATATTGATTACACCTCCGGATTCAGACCGGGTGTCTTTCTGTTTTTGCTGGTAATTCTTGCTTTTATACCATTCATAATTATGATGCTGACGTCTTTTGTTAAATATTCCGTTGTCCTTACCATTCTGAAAAATGCAATCGGGCTTCAGCAGATTCCGCCTTCGTCTGTCATAACCGGATTATCTGTCATACTTACTATATTTACAATGCAGCCGGTTGCCCAGAATATGTATTCAAATGCCCGGGAATCGTTCGACCGTGAAAATATGCAGATGAAACTGGATAATGTCCCGGATATCCTAAAGGCTTTTGAAGCAGCAAAACCTCCGCTTGTAGGGTATCTCAGAAAACACACGGGAGAGAAGGAATATCACCTGTTCGCCGATGCCGGGAGAAAAAATCTTGAAGAGGATTCTATTCTTATTCTTGCCCCTGCCTTTGTCATAACGCAGCTAAAGGAGGCTTTTGTTCTCGGTTTCAGACTATTTATTCCGTTTCTTATCATTGACCTTCTTGTTGCTAACCTGCTTGTGGCACTGGGGCTCAATATGCTGACACCGGTAACTATCTCTCTCCCGCTCAAACTTCTGATATTTGTTATTTCTGACGGCTGGTATCTGATTACCAAAAATCTCATTTCCGGTACCTGATTATGGAAATCTCACTTTATTTCATTCAGCAGAGTCTTCTTGTTCTCGCAGTATTTCTCTTCCCTCTCTTTGCATTACTACTGATTTCGGGCATTATTATTTCTGTTATTCAGGCGATGTTTCAGATTCATGAAAGTTCGATAGTCTTTGTGACCAAGCTGGCAATAACGACAGCCTATATGTTTATTGCCGGGAAAGATTTCTATAACCATTATATTACGCTTGTTATAAAAATATTTGAGGGAAGATGAGTATAAATATAAGCGAAGTAGCCGGCATAATGATTGTATCGCTTTCGCTTGGTGTGAGGTTTGTACCGGTAATCAGTCTCTCCGAACTTTTAGGGGGAAGATTTACGCCTCTTATGGTCAAATCCTCCCTTGTCGCGATTCTTGGTTTTTTCAGGTATTTCACTTCGGACAGGAGTTTTATCTGCCAGAGTATTGATATTGGCTTTATTGTTTCAGAATTTCTGCTGGGATTTCTGATTGCAGCGCCTTTTATAATACTTACAAAATTTATAATAAATTCATCCTCGGTTGTGGAAAACCTTTTCGGAAGTATGGGGGTATTGAACTCGCAGGGGATTTTTGATGAAAGGAGTTCGGTACTGGAAATGATATTCGAAATGATTGTCATACTAATTATATTTTCATCAGATTCACATCTCTTCCTTTTGAAGCTGCTGCTTGGCACAACAGATCTGTCCTTCGGACAGGAGATAATCAGACAGATGACATACGGAATAATCAGTAACCTCAACCTGATTTCAAAGAACGGTCTGGGATATTTCGGCCCTGTCATATTTATTGCCCTCTCACTGACAGTAATTTTTGCATTTGCGGATCTGACAGGGGGAAATCTGAATATCTCATCGAATACTCTTTTCATAAATACAATAGTAATAATTGGCGGTATCATTATCATGTTAAAGAAAATATGTTTATATATACAAATAGATATTTTTCGTATCAGGAATCTGGCTGAAACAATTCAAAACCTGTTTAATTGATGGAAAAGACAGAAAAACCGACACCACACAGACTGAAGAAGGCGAGAGAGGAGGGGCAGACCTTCTCGTCAAGACCTTTCGAGTCGTATATAAAACTCATTATTGCAATACCGGTCATCTCCTTAGCATTAAAGCGGTATTCTGAAGGATTCAGACTATATTTTTCCGACAGCAGGACTTTTTTTGGTTGCGAGGTATTCTCCGGAAATTTTCCTCTTGTCTTTCTGAACGGGATTTTTTACCTTTCTCTTTTGCTGATAATCATTCCTGTGTCAGATATTCTCCTTCCGTTTACCTACAGACCAAATCTGGCCTTTTCAGGCACATTCGGAAGGAATATTCGTAATTACTTCGAGCACATAAATCCGGTAAATCTTTTTTCGAAGGAGAGGCTGATTAAAACTGCACTGAATTTTATGAAGATAATTTTTTTTCTTGGAGTTGTCCTGCTTTATCTCAAGTCAAGCATATCCGTAATACCGGATTCTGTGATTATAAAGGGAAATGCCCCGGTTATACTCGCCGTTACGATATACAGGATAATTCTTTTTTCCTTATTTACCGGTCTTGCAGTTGGTTTGCTGGACATGATTTATGAAAGGTATAAATATACACGCGGACTATATATGACAAAGCAGGAGATAAAGGAGGAATTCAAAAATCAGGAAGGGGATCCCGAGGTAAAGTCGAGACAGAAGAGATTCAGGCATATGATTCTATTCACAGATATGAAAAGGGATGTGAAAAAGGCGAAATTTCTGCTCGTGAACCCTACGCATATCGCAATACCGATAATTTATTCAGGAAACGAAGATGCTCCTCAGATTGGTTATATCGGTATTGATAAGGATGCGCAGAGAATGATTGCTTTTGCGGGTACGTATTCTGTTCCTGTGGTAAAAAATATCAGCCTTGCACGGGAATTCTTCAGAACATATGAGCCCGGAGATGAAATAAATGAAAAGCATTATGAAGTGATTGCATCTCTTCTGGCTTTTGTTTCTTCTCTTGAATATAAAATCGATTACATTGATATGGATAGATAAGAATACCTGCTGATTGAGATTCACAATCAAAGTGAATCGGGGTTCTTTCGTTTTTATTTCAGCACGAACTCCTTTTCTGCAACCATATTACCGTCGAGATATATTTCTGCCTTGTATTTTCCTGTGAGCATAAATATGGCAAGCTCTGTTCCTGCAACAGGCATTATATATTTTGCAGTCAGTACCATATCAGAATTTTCAATTATTATTCCGTTTTCTGAATATGAAGCGTTTTTGTCAAAATCTACATCTGCATCGGAACTGAAGTACAGACTCCCGTCAGGAAGAAATATCTTCATCCCGATTTTATGGTAACCCGAGAAGTATGAAAATCTGGCAGCGATAACCAAATCTATAACAGAATTGATTGAGAATTCCGGGGGTACATCTTCACTGAAAAGCTTTGCAGGATCTTCTGAAACTGATATTTCAATCTTTTTGAGCATATTTGCAACTGATGTGGTGGAAATTTTTCTGCTTTTATCTGCCTTTTTCAGGAGCAGCAGATCATTGTGCAATGAATTGAGCACTAAATCGTCTTCGTAAGTTCCGCATCCTATAAGTCCCAAAACCAGAATAATTATACATACCTTCTTCATAATCCACCTCCCTGAGCAGATAATAGATTATTAATTCAACTTATATGCCAGAATGTGTTATATTTAACCTATTGATTTTACGTGCATTTTAAGAAGTGTGGTGGAGTGTTTGTGGTATTTTCTACCATTGTTGGGTATTTTTTACCACATTGTAAAGTAAAATTGCCCTGTCTCCACTATGGAAACAGGGCTAAAGGGCGGTCCTTCCACTGACCGTAAGTAATAAGTACTCAATAATTGTTCCGTTTTACCGGGAGTAGGGGGGAAGGCGGAAAGGTGCCAGGTATCTTTTTGAAATGGGTGTTTTAACCTCTTGATTTAATGTGATATTTTGCCGTAGGTGCCGGGTAGAATTGAGCGGATTATATCAATGACTAACTAATGACTAATTACTATTTTTGTTTGTTCTTACTAATTGACAGGCCTTACTTATTTCAGTTTGTGGTAAATTTTACTCACTTTGAGTAATAGGAATACGATTTTCCTCCCCGCGTTTTGCTTTTGTACATAGCTATGTCAGCCTTTCTTATAAGTGTGTCTGCTTCGTTTCCATCCTCCGGGAAGAGGCTTATGCCCAGACTCGGTGCGATTTCTACAATACTTCCTTCAATATTATATGGGTGGGAAATCTCTTCGATTATCCTTTCTGCAATTTCTTCTATGTCTCTTATATTTTTGAGGTCCGAAAGGGCTATAATAAATTCATCTCCTCCCATTCTTGCAACAGTATCGATCTTTCTGATTACATTGCGTATTCTTACCGAGACCTCCCTGAGCACCATATCACCGGCATTATGACCCAGTGAATCGTTGACATTCTTGAATTTGTCCAGATCCATCATAATTACTGCCAGAAAGGTTCCGTTTCTGACGGAGCGGTTGATCTCCATATTGATTCTGTCTAAAAAGAGGAGTCTGTTCGGAAGTTCTGTCAGTACGTCGTGATATGCCAGAAACCTTATCTTTTCCTCGTCGCTTTTACGTTGGGTGATGTCCCTTAATATTGTCAGAACGTACTTCGTACTACCTGAAAATTCTCTGTATGTGCAACCGCCTTCGGCTATTATCTGTCTTCCGTCCGGTGTGATAAGTGTAAATTCGGAGTGGCTTATTTTTATGCCTTTCATTATTGAATCGAAGATTATATATACCTGCTCGCGTGAATTAGTACTGAGAAAGTCAAAGAAATTATATTTTCTTACATTTGTTTCGGTGATTCTCATAGTATCGAGAAATGACCTGTTCGCATAAATGATTTTACCGTCTGTCTCCATACTGATAATAAAATCGTTGGCATTCTCGAGGATATCCTTGAATTTCTCCCTTGACTCCTCAATCTCCTTTTTCGCAATTTCCAGTTCTTTTGTTGCTTTTTTCTCTTCGGTGATATCAAGTATTACAGCAAGGACCCCCTGAGCTTCTCCTTTTTCATCTTTTACCATGGTTTTTCTGATCGCAAAATAGCGGTCTGTATTACGGCTGTAATGCTCGTAATATATTTCGAAACCGCTTTCAAGGACCTGTCTATCCTCTTTAATAATCTTATTTGCCTGTTCCGAAGGATAGATATCGGTATCCTTCTTCCCTATTATATTTTCCCTGCTCAGGCCCTTGTACTGAATGAATCTGTCATTTACCCACCTGTAGACAAGATTTACATCCTTGAAATAGACCTGTGCCGGTATCCCGTTTATTATGTATTCAAGATAATTCTGGGACAACAAACCGTTGTTCATTCAAATACTCCTTCGGTTACTTTTCAGTCAGATATTAGTTTATTTGGATTAAAAAGACAAGAACTATTTTAGCCATATCAGAACAGTCACACCTGTCAGGGCAGTAATTGTACCCAGAACCGAACGTAAGGTTATTCTGTCTCCGAACACGAATATGGAAAACGGAATTATGGTTACGGGAGTCAGGGAGAGTAATGTCTGAGCGATTCCCGAATGTGTGTATCTTATCGCATTCATAGAGAGAATAACACCCAGAAAAGGGCCAAAGAATGCTCCGAAAAATGAATACAGATATACGATTCTGCCTTTTTTGTTGATATATTCCGGCAGATTCTTCCTGAAAATGAGATAGAAGAGAGAGAACGAGAAAGATGCACTCATCATCCTGAGATAGGTTGATTCAACGGCATCGAGTCCTCCGATTCCGAATTTTGATATGGTAAGTCCTATTCCCTGAAGAAGAGAAGCCAGAATTGCGAGCGATATTCCCTTAAAAGAGTATGATTTTTTGTCGCTGTTTTCGTTTTTGCCGGTAATGACTATTACGATGCCTGCAATAACGATTACCATTCCGAGAAATGCCCCGCGGGATATTATGTCCTTCAGAATAATCCATTCTGAAAGTGCCGCAGCAGGAGGAGCGAGTGTAAAGAAGAGCATTGTAATTCTGACACCTAAGTATTTCAATGCACCAAAATAGCATAAATCCCCTAATACCAGTCCTAATATGCCCGAGGTACTGAGCCAGAGGATGTTATCAAAGGTCGCATTGACGGGAAAGACGCTTCCTTTTGTAGAAAGAAGGAGTACGAGCAGGAAGATAAAGGCGAGATTTAATCTTATGAAATTCAGTCTGTAAGGGCCTATATTTGTGACAGCGAGGGTAAAGAAGGTTGCACCCGTTGCCCATATTACACTCGCCAGTAATGCAGATATCTCTCCGGTATACATAGTCAGATAAGCGGTGTATTCTATATTTGATGATTAGGCAACATATTTGTAAAGCAGATCTGAAATTATTATGTTCTGGGCGAACCGGGACTGTAACAGGGCATATGCAGGCAGTTATCGGTATGATTTGTTCAGGTAAGTCAGAAAATCGCCGGTTGAATTTTCCGATTGAGTTTGAGTAAAAATGATCGTATCATCTGCTCTATCAGGTGAGGTGAAAAATGAAAAGATTATCTAGTATTTTTGTATTACCTGTTATTTTCTTCTCATTCATTCTGACCGGTGCACAGGGGGATAATTCACTCGGTATAAATACACACATTCTTCATAACGATGTATATGATGCCGTTGCTGCGGCGGGTATCCCGTGGGTAAGAATTGATGTCAACTGGTTCGATGTCGAGCCTCAGCAGGGTAAATTCAACTGGAGCGAAATCGACAGGGTTGTGAGCAAGGCATTATCACTCAATCTTAAGGTCTTTGCCACATTTGCCTATACTCCCCAGTGGGCGTCATCCGGCAACAATGACGGAAAATCGTATGGAAATGATGTGCCGAAACCGGGGCTTTATGAGAAGGCTCTTGCGGAGGCCGTCAGGAGATACAGGGGGAAGATATCTCATTGGGGACTCTGGAACGAGGTGAATCTGGGCGGCTTCTGGGAAGGGACTGCCGACCAGTATGTGGACCTGATAGTAGTGCCGGGTTATACTGCTATCAAGAATAATTGTCCGGAGTGTTATTCACTCGGTCCCGAACTTGCAAATGTCGGGGATGTGCTGAATGATTTTTACAATACAATCTTCTCGAGGGCCAAAGATAAACTGGATATAATTACTCACCATATTTATCAGACATTTCCTGAGCTTGACCCTTGGGCCGGATATACCTCGGATTCTTTTTTCAATGCGCTCGAGAAGAAAAGGACTTTTTCGACCCGTATGGCGCTTTATGAGGCGCTTGCAAAATATGGTATTACAAACAAGGAAGTATGGATAACAGAGACCGGTTACAGATGCAAGCCGCCTGCGGATTCTTCCGAGATGAATAACCAGAGACTGTACTACGAACTCGTGCTTAAAGCCCAGATTGAACGCGTGTGGTGGACAAATACATTTTTCTATGAAATCTACGACTGCGGGACGGATATACCGGACTGCGATATTGATGGTTATGGGATTTTGAGAAGGACAGCACCTGCCGATAATACTTATCAGGACAATTTTCTGTTCAAGCCGGCATATTATTATCTGAAGGACTTTATGGACAAACACCCTGAATTTAAGGGAGGAACCCAGATTGATGCGGGGTATGATATACCTTATTCGGATATAAATAGTAAGGATGCAATCACTACCGATGCAGGGACTTCTGACAGAAAGGTTGTGAAGGCAGTAAGGACATACAGTCCGCCTGTGATTGACGGAGACCTGAAAGACTTCTTTTTAAATCAACCTGCAGTACTTGCAACGAAGGATTATGTGAGGCTCACATCTGACAGCAGCGGAGATAATGATATCAGCGGCAGGTTTTATTTTATGTGGGATGAGAACAATCTCTATGTTGCTGCGGTAATTAAAGATGATGTGAATTTTAATAGTGAGACTGCCGAAAATATCTGGAAGGGAGACTCGGTTCAGATGGCATTCGACTCTGATTTCGACAGGACAGAGATGACCTATGATTCTGACGGTGACTATGAGATAGGGTTTGCGCTCGTGAATAATTCGGTGGTTTCATACAGGTGGGTGGCTCCGATAACCGCCCCGTCTCTTAAGATGGTCGCAGATTATAAAAAGTCCGGTGATACTCTGACATACGAAGTGTCGATACCGTTTAGTAATCTGTCGCCATTGAAACCGGTTATCGGTAAGGTGGCAGGGTTAAGCTTCCTGATAAATGATAACGACGGAAACGGCAGAGAGGGATTTGTCCAGTTTACGGAAGGTATAGGACAGGGGAAGAATCCTTCGGCATTTGCTGAATTGATTCTTACAGGGGGTATTTGTGAGACGGAAAAGGAGTGCGGCAACAAGTCTGATTGTGCAGGTGTATCGCCGAATTGCAATTGTACCGGTGACTGGACCTGCAACGGAAGAGGTATGTGCGAGTGGGTCTGCGCTTCCTCTGATGCAGGTATGACGGATACTTTCGGGGACATTATATCAGCAGATATCTCTTATTCCGACAACTCTTCCCCCGATGATATTCAGGATGTAAGCTCTGCCGATACCCCTGTTGAAAAGGATACCTATTCCGAACTTTCTGAAGATACTGCTACTGCCGATACAGTAATATACAAAGAGTGCTCAAACGGGGTCTGTATAGAATCAGGATTAGGGTATTGTCCGGACTCAGATTTTCCTGTAAAAACGGATACTCTCTGTATGACGACCAGTAATAAAGAGGGCTTCTGCTGTATCGCAGGCGGTTCAGATGCTATGATTATCCCGAAAGATGCCGGAGCTGATGTGCAGAGTCCGGAAGAATCCTCCTCAGGTTGCGGCTGTAATCTTATCAACTGATTTTTGTTAAGTTGTGAAGATATGACAAAGAACAGATTTTCTGAGAAGAGCTTCTGGAATAAGATTGCTAAATATGGCAAAGCGGCCGGCAGAGAGGTTATTGAGAAGGTTTTGTGGCTCTATTATGCGATGAAGAGAGAGGATTGTCCCGCGTGGGCAAGGGCGGTTATTATAGGAGCAATCGCATATTTTATCCTGCCTTCTGATGCGGTTCCGGATGTGCTCCCGGGTATTGGATTTACCGATGACCTCGGTGTACTTCTTGCGGCAATAAAGACAGTTGCCGCTTTTGTTGATGATGATGTAAAGAGACAGGCAGAAGAGAGTATTCCTGACTGGATGAAGTAAGTCTTAGGTACAGTTTTTGATAAAGTTGTTTATTCTGTCAATTGCCTCCGAGATGACCTCTTCCCTGTGTACCAGTGCCATTCTGATGTATCCCTTTCCGTTTTCCCCGAACGCTGTCCCGGGAAGGACTACGACCCCGGTATTCAGCACGAGACTGCGGACGAACTCCTCTTCATCCCTGATGAATTCAGGGAGTTTTGCAAAAATATAGAAAGTCGCTTTTGGTCTGTTTATCTTCCATCCGCAGCGATTGAGTTTCTCAACCACTATATCTCTCCGCCTCCTGTAAGTCTCAACGGTCGATTTGACATAATTCTGTACTTCTTCGGATTTTAAAGCATACGCCCCGAGTCTCTGGAATGGCTTGAATACTCCGAAGTCAATATTTGATTTCACGTCGGAGAGAATCCTGATAATCTCCCTCTTTCCTGCAAAGAAGCCGAGCCTTATTCCGGGTAGATTGTAGGTCTTTGAGAAGGAGTGAAGTTCTACGGCGATATCCTTTGCCCCTTCTATCTCGAATATACTTGGTGGTCTGTATCCGTCGAATGCAATCTCACAGTAGGTGTTGTCATAGATGACGATTATATTGTGCTGTTTTGCAAAACGGACAATCTCACTCAATCCATCCTTCTCTATGGTTGCAGCAAGCGGGTTGGAAGGGTAATTCACAATGATCGCCTTTGATTTTTTCAATACTTCTTTTGGTATTCTCCCAAAGTCAATCTGAAAATTATTTTTCTCCTCGAGAGGATAACCAAAGCCTCTCGCAGATGCAAAGGCGGGGAGATAGCCATAGAGCGGATAGCCCGGGTCCGGATATAGCAGAATCTCGTCGGTATTCAGGAGTGCAACCGGCAAATTTGTCAGACCTTCCTGAGCACCGATTGTGTGAATGATTTCGGTCTCGGGGTCAATTGTTACATTGAACCTTCTTTTGTACCAGTTTGAAATTTCAATGTGGAGTTCTTTTTCAGAGAACGGATAGCCGTATAAAGAGGTGTCTTTTACCAGTTCTGATAACATATTGACAAGTACAGGTGCGGGTTTCTGGTCGGGACAGCCAATCCCGAGATTGATGATATCTCTCCCCTTTGATTTTGCCTCCGATATAAAAAGATTAAGTCTCTTCCAGATACCTTCTTTCTGACCACTGAATTTGTCTGATGGTTTGATATCCATATTTTGCCTCCCGCCTCCCTGAATTAACACCTTAAACAGAATTTTCAACCAAATAGTAGCAGATGATTGAATCTCTATCCCGCTTTTCTCAAAATCGGTTCTCTTGCGGCTCTGGGGGTATTTTGCTATTTTGAGCAGGATTATGTAAGTGCATTCGAACTGACGGTAAGTGACCTGGCCGTTGTACCCGGTTACAGGTGGTAATCAATCCTGAGTATCTGGTACTGAACCTGAAGGTTGAAAGGGCAACCAGCTGTGCAAATATTTGCGTAGTGCTCTGCAAAGTTTGTTGTAAGTCTAATATTAAGCAACCCTTATACCTGGCACCTTTGGGTTTAATATGTTGATTTTATTGGTAAAATTTGAAACAACGACAAAGGCATCCACAAGGTTTAATCTGGTATGATTCTTGAATACCATATTATCGTAGTATTGTTATTGGCTATGTCTTTAACTATTTAGCTACGGAGAAGGCGATGAACAAAAAAGGTTTTACACTTCTTGAGATGATGATAGTGGTCGCTATGTTTGCAATACTTGCAGCAATCTCCGTTTCGGCGCTTACCCCGACTGTCAATTCTATTGATGCCAAATCCTATACGCAGGAGATAGCGAGGCTTCTGAAACTTTGCCGCACAAGGGCGATTGCCAATACAGTGGACCATCTTTTTGTAATGAACCTCGATGATGCAAATACCTACAATACGCAGGACGGCGGAATTGTTCCCAATGGTATCTCTCTCTACAGCGGTGATGGGTTTTCGCTCTCACCGACAAGGGCGAATACTGCTGTAAGATGGGGGAATGAAAGTGCCCCTGATCCGGCCGGGATGAAAGGACCGTTCAATAATCTGGGTCCGAGGCTTGCCTTTATACAGGGACTTTCCGGGAGGTTCAGGACAGAGGCGGTGGGAGAGATTTACGTAGATATTTACTCCCTCGAACCCTGCCCCAACAATATCTGTCCAGCCGTTCCTTCCCAGAAGAATACGGTGGAGGCGATCAGATGCAGGCCTGACGGGACTATGTCTGTTTACAACGGGACGGCAAGTGAATTCAGAGGCAGGTACAGAATCTACGTCGGAACCAATAAAGGAATGACAGGCAATTATGAGATTACGAACACAGGTGCTCTCAACAACGTGGAAGACCAGTATATGGTTGACATAATAACATTTACAGGCAAGGTGAGGCTATGTATAGGATGGTCAGCAAATTGCCAGTAGTTAACAATCAGAGCGGCTTTTCTCTGATTGAACTGCTTGTAGCGGGTGCTATACTGACGGTCGTACTTACTATAGGAATCTTCCCGATGTTTACTACCGCTACCTTTCTGAATACGGTCTCCAGCCAGAAGACCATTGCCACCAATCTGGCTATGGATACACTGGAAAATTTCTATCAGATCTATCAGGGTGTGAGCTGGAATGCAATACCTGTCCAGGACGGAAATGTAGGCGGTTCTGTAAATAATCCCTGTCCGGATAATCCGGCTCCCTGTCCTCCTGCTGACCCGGGTGATAGTGGTACGAATCCGCTTCACCAGCACACAGTAACGATAAATGGTGTGGAGTATGTCCGTGTCTGGAGAGTCGACCGCAATGTCCCTGTTCAGGACGTTCACAGAGTCTCTGTATGTGTCTACTGGAGGCCATGGCAGAATGTCAAGACAGCTGATGAGGTTGGTGAGGGTTCTGCGAGTGTAGCTGCCTGCCAGAAGGTAGGGGCAAGTAAGTTTGTCTATTGCAATCTCGGAGACGGACTGAGAGGGAGGTGTCAGTAATGCTAAGAGCAGGTTCCAGAGAAAGCGGTTTTACGCTGATTGAAGTCCTGGTTTCTACAGGTATTCTTGCTATCTTTCTCGTCTCTGTGGCCGGTGCATATCTTGCACAGGAGAGGACTATGAAGATGGAGGAGGAGATAGCGGATATGCAGCAGAACGGGCGTATAGCGGCTGATTACATAGAGGC
>Ga0067045_1002885_pt1 | contig 38799 bp, 48 predicted proteins | sample TerdegcTABiofilm_FD_59184 | JGI IMG/M metagenome (GOLD analysis project Ga0067045, IMG submission 59184) | Combined Assembly of (Gp0054472, Gp0054536) Wastewater bioreactor microbial communities from Singapore -Terephthalate degrading... | reverse complement strand
GGCTATCAGCAGCCCCCCAGACCCCCCGTGCCGGCTTCGCCGCAGAGAGACAGAGGAACGGCCAGGCCGCTTTTCAGCCGCCTGGCTGGTTAAAATGGCACACTCCGGCCTTACAGCCGGAGAGTGCCCGGTCAATAAGGAGGTCTGCATATATGAGCAAAGCAAAAGCCAAACAGTTAACCCTCCGGGATAAAGCTATTCTGACCGACTTGGCGCGATGCCGTGTGCTATCAGCAATCCAGCTTAAAAAATGCATACTGGCCAGAAGCGAAAGAAAGGACATGCTTTGAGAGGTTGGAGAGGCTTAAGAAAGCGGGACTTATCCAGGAGCAAACCATTTCAGGTGAAAGGGTCGGCCAGTATTTGAAAGTATTTTGCCTGGACGCTAAAGGCAAAAAATGGGCTACCGGGCCAGAAGGCGGACATGATCCTAAAAAAGTGTTCACACACCCGGGCAAAAGCGATGAAATCTTGCACCAGGTCCGGACGAACGAGATCTATTTCCGCCTTTCGAATAGCGAGAAAGCAACCTGGCGGATCGGGGACGTGATTGAATTGGAAAGAAAAACTTTTAGAGGCGGAGGCGGAATCGAGGTTCCGGACGCCTCTTATATTTCTGACGAGGGAGATGAGATTTTTGTTGAAGCCGACATAGGCTGTTACACGTCTAAGCAGGTCAGAAAAAAGGCCGACAGCTTTGCAGACAAAAAAGTATTGTGGGTTTGTCCTGAAAACAGAAAAAGTTTTCTTATCAAGCATGGCGCGCGTGGCGAATTTTTCACCTATGGATTAGCTGTTTAAAAATATAATATAGCTATAATGGCTATATTATATTATAATAGGGGTGAGAAATTTAAAAGGCGGTGAGATTATGCTCCAGTTACCAGTCCACGAGGCGAAAAACAAGTTAACGGCTTTGAGGCGCGAGGCTGCCGCCGGCAAAGAATTTCTCCTTGCCGACGTAAAACGCAAGGACGATTCGCCGGTATCCCTTATTTCCACTGACTTGCTCGATGAGTTGTGCGAGACCAAGACGTTTACCTACGAGTGGATCGACCAGCCGGGCAGCGAGAGCGAGAATTATTCCCTGTACAACGTGGAAACCGGCATCTACGGCGTTGGACCGACCAGGCAGGATGCGGTAGAGGACTTTATCGACAACATCCTTGATTACGCCCAGGTTTATTTTGCCGACCTGCCCTACTATCTAAGCCCCTCTGGTGGCAGGCGCGGGCATTACTGGTATTTGAGGCGCGTTCTTCGGTGCGCTAATGACAAGGAGAAGCTTTTTCGCGTTTTAGACCTGGAGAATGCATTGGTGAATTAATGGGATACACCTTTACTTGGGACGACATTGAAAGAATATGCCACAAGCTGGGGATGGAAAGACAGGGCAAAACATCAGTTTGGAAGGGTATCGGGCCCGATGGGATTAAAAGGACCTGCGTTATACATGCCAAACATAAGGGGAGCGTGGGCACTGGGCTGGCGCAAAGGATCGCTACGAGGGAATTGAAATTCGCTTCGGTTGAAGAAATGTACAGGTTTTTAAAAGGCGAATAATATTATATCGCGTTAAACGTGGGCATTTTGCCCGCGTTATCTTTTTGTTGTTTCGCAAAAAGAAGGGAGGGGAAAGATGAAGAAAAGCCAAGCTTTAAAGCTGGCCGACAGCAAAGTTAGAATTAAAGTTCTAAAAGCTTCCTGGAAATATTGAATTGTTAGCTCAAGTTCTCATTCTAAGAAATGGTAAAGGGGATGTGTACATGAAAGATAAAGATATAGTCACCAAGTACAAGCGGCTTTTGGCAGTGGAGAACATCAAAAGCACCCTGAATGAGATACTGCCCGGACCAGGGGTGGAGGGTGATCCTTTTTGGACAATCATGGAGGTTGGCCGGGATGGAATTCCTACCGGGAGTTATCACACGGTCATTCGGGGTGGCAAGCGGGTGCTACCGCTATATGAAAAGAAAAGCGATGCGGAGGAAAAGCAGCCAGAGTCGCATTAATTCAGCAATTGCAAAAAATCATCGACGGTCATTTCTGCCTTGCGGATTAAACTGCGCAAAGTACCTCTATCAAGTGTTTTATGGTTTGGCACGGAAAGTGTAGCAATGCTTCCCTTTTTGACAAGAATAATATGACTGCCCTTTTGTCTGACTGCAATCCAACCGGCCTTCTGAAAAACTGAAGCAGCTTGCAGGCCGGATATAATGGGCAAAGGCGGCATCAGATCGCCACCTCGACTTCTTTCATAGGTAAAAAGAGTGGCAAATCCTGTTCACGGCGAACCTCAAGGCAAAGTTCAATAGCTTCTTTAATGTTCGCCAATGCTTCTTCTTCAGTCTTTCCCTGAGAAACACATCCGGGGATTATAGGACACTCGGCAATGATGTAGCCATCTTCTCCAGGATGTAGCGTTACGGGAAAACGCAAGGGGCATACCTCCTTGTTTTGTATTACCGGCGGCGGGGATCGTCGGAACGCCCCACCAGGTAGTCAAGGGATACGTCGAAAAAGTCGGCCAGGGCACTAGCCAGGCGTCTTGAACAATTTTTCGGTATTCCGGCTAGCGAACTGCTGGCGGAATCAGATGAGCGGTGCTAATCCTGTAAAAATATTATTTTAATATTTTAACACAAACATGCCAAAAAGTAACGGTACGGCGGGTTTTAAAAAAGCGGAACGGAAGGGTGTGAAGCTTCGTATGCCTTTAAATCAAGATGTAAAAAAGAAGCGCGGCCGGCCGTCAAAAAATATTGACCTGGCCAGGGTGCTCGAATTAGAGAAAACCGGAAAAACGGATTCGGAAATAGCTGGCGAATTGGGCGTATCTGTCCGGACGTTCAGGAGCTTTCGCAAAAAACATGGCATAGCGCCGGGCGCCGGTTGGGGCGGGTCCAGGCGGGGAGCCGGCAGGAAGAGATTGGACGATGATTCGTATGGCGAACTGTTCATGGAACGGCAGCAAGCCATTGACGCCAGGGTGAATTCGTTTGACGCAGGCATCCGAACAGGGAGGTTTAACCTGACTTTTGAGCAATGGCTTAGGTGGGCGGGTAGTGTTTTCAGGTACAGCAAAGAGCGTGGGGTATATACAAGCGAAGCGGGTCTCGGCATACCTGCGGTGATAAGCTTTTATATTGGCTGAGGGCTGGTCAACTTGCAGGGAGAACAGCCCTCAAGCAGCAATACCCAGGGCGCGGATGCCTCCGGTAGTGAGATTATATCACGCCGGAAGCCTTCCGCGCTATATATAAGGCGACTTGGGAGGTGCGCTATTTTGATTGCTCAAAATGTTTATCTGCAAAATAAAAATGAAGAATTTTTAAGAGAAAGAGAATCAGGTTTTAAAAAAATATATAATAAAACCTTAAATTATGTGCTTTCTCTGGACCAGAAGGAGGCTGAAGCGTATTTGGAAAGGGTTGGTAAGCGAATCGCGGAACTGGGCCTCGACAGTGAAATCCTGGAATTTATGGTTTTATTCCTGAGGCTCATTAAGGCTGATTATAAGCGGCTTAAAACCGGGTCTTAATGTTTTTATACTTTGACGCAAATTTGAGCGGTTTAAAACGAACGGTATAAAAGGAAAATATGTTAATTTGTGGTTATATGAACGGAACAAATAATTAGCATGAACAGAAAAATACGCAATAATTAATTAGCATGAACAGAAAAATACGCAATAATTGCGGAATTTTATTTTTATAAGGAGGTGCCGCCTGGCAAACAGCGGAAAATTTTTCTTGTAGAGCGGTGCGGAAATGGTAGAATAATGTTGGGAATACCGGGCTGAGGGCGGGCCTCACCTGCCGGGGATGAAAACATCCATGAAAGGGGGTGAGGCAGAAATGATTCAAGTATCGGACGCAATTCAAATCGTTATAGCTGTAATTCTTCTGCTAACCCTCGTCGTCCACATAGCTGACCGGCGGAAGTAACTGAAAACCCTTGAAACTGTTGGCGCAGTTTCAAGGGTCTAGGTGAAAACCCCGGCAGATGGGGCGCACACGCCGTCCCTCAGTTTCAGTATTCCCTTTTATCGAAGGGGTGATAACTTTAGCTTAATAATATATCCGCTTGGTTGAGTTGTCAAGTTTGGAGTCAGTATTTGGAATGTGCTTCGGACATTTTGTCCGAAGTGGTTATGTTCGCAAAATATGTCTTTTGTGTACTAAACAAGCTGAAAAGGGCGCAAAAAGCATGTTGTAGAATACCGCTAAGGGCGGTTTTTTAGAGCAGGCAGCGGCCATCCTGGGCAGGAAAACGCCGGACGCTCCTAAAGCCGACGAGCTGAATTGCGCTGACGCTTTCCGCATTTCGCCCTGGGCCTGGGACGGCGCCAGGATGATGTACAAAGCCGGCGTGATGAAGGGCGACGAGCGGGGCTTCAGGCCGCAGGACAGCCTCACCAGGGCCGAGGCAGCGAGGGTGCTGGTGGAGTGGAGAATGTGGAAGCAGTTGGGAAGGGATAAAGAGGCTGTCAGCGGTGTAAACGGCTGGGTGCCGAAAGGAAAGTTTATGCCGACACCTGACGGCGGCGGCTGGACCGACATGACGCCGGCAACACCGCCTAATTACGTTCCCTGGAGTGAAGTAAACAAGTCAAACTAAACAGTCCTTCGGGCTGTTTTCTTTTTACAAAACTTTTCGGAGGTGCATGTTAAAAGATGCGGAAAATGCTTTCTTTTGCTCTAGCGCTGGTCTTTCTGTTAATGTCCGTGGTTCCGGCGTTCGCCGGGGAAGTGAAGACCTTCGGCTTCGATGATTACCGGCACCGCGAAAATGCCGTCAACGGCACGGTGCTTCTGCCTGTCTGGTACCACGACGGCGGCGCGTCCTACTCCCAACCCCTGATCCTGTCTGGTGACAAATGGGGTTTTTCAAACAAGGTGGTCATAACCGTCGAGAACAACATCCTGTATGGGTACAAGGTCCCTGAAACCCCGCCGGAGAGTTTCAGCAAGATAAACCCTGTCTGGTCGGTGCAGCTTGACGGAGAGACCCCTACGAAAAGCCACCCGACATTCGTCGAGAAGGGCGGCAAAAAGTACATCTACATCGGGACATACAGCCCGGCCCTTGATATTGTGGATGTGACTGATTTCGATAAGGTTAATCTTATATATCCAGGGAAATTCCATATGCCACAGACATTACATCAGCTCCGCTGATCTTAGATTGGAGAGGGCACGAAATTGTTGTGACCACTACAGGCAATAGCGGTAAGGTGTTTATAAACGCTGACCCGCTCGACGATACGAAAACAAACGACTTTTATATCGACGTTGGCTCAGGCCGCACGTCCTCGTCCCCTGCACCAGTAGCCAACGGGACGGCTTTCGCCGTGGGCCTTGACGGGGGGTTCCAGGGGTACGGTGAGCTGCGGATATACTACCTGGACGACATACTCGGCGAGGACGGGGACGGGAAGGTAATAAAGGTATCGGACAACGCAAGAGTGGCCGAATCCCTCCCCTCCGGCCTGGTCGCCAGCTTCTGCGCGGACGGGGACATGCTCTATTTTGGAGATTCTGACAGCAACGTATACGCCTATAACACAAGCACGCGGACCGGGTGGGTAAACACCGCCAATTCCGGCACCTTTTCCAACCGCTCCCCGGCGCTGACCGCCTCCAGGGTGTATTTTCCGGTAACTAACTACGGCTCTCCCGACGCTCAAGGGAAGCTGCTGGCGATAGACCGCTACACCGGCCAGACCGTCTATGCCCTGCCGATGGAATACCAGGGCCAGAACCTGGGCCGGGCGATGACCGCGCCCGTAGTGCTGCGCGCCCCGAACAGCGCGGCGGGAATACTGATCGGCACCGGGTTGGGCTACCTGAACATCGTCATTCCCTTCACGGGGACGACCGACGCAGCCTTCGCCATATCCGACGTGACGGTGGCCTCCAGGTACGCCTCCGGCGTTTCGGGTGAAATATCCGCCTGGGAAAACATAGCCGTAACCACGTCCGAGCAGGGTATGATCGTGTGGCAGATTAAGCCGGCAGGCAACCTCAAGGCCGTGTCCATAGATTTAGGCGTGCCTGCCGGCCAGAAAGCCGAGCCTGGGGCGGAATACACCGCCACGGTTGTATTCGAGAACGAATCCGACCAGGCGTATCCCGGAACGCCCGTGGCCGTGCTGCACGGCTCCGATTTCGCCACCCTTTATGACGAAACCGGCAACGTCCTGCCCAAGAAAACCATAGGCGGCAGGGAAGTGCAGGTGGCCGACTTCGGCAAAAAAGGCGAGCCGAACGCCAGGCGCACGTTCACCTGCAAATGGCACCCGTTTGTGGTGTCCAAAGACGGGCTGACCGGGATAGTCAACCATGACGAGATAGGGAAGGTTCACCAGGAGACGACTTATGAGGATAACAAGGTTCAGGCCGAGACAGGCGTAATGTTAATCAACCTTAAAGTAACCGACATAACCTTGTCGTCTGATTCAGGCATGCCCGGCGAGGAAGTGACTGCGGTCATAACCGTGCTGAACGAATCAGAAAGAGGATTTGCCAACGTAGAGACCCTGTGGAGAGTCAGGCACGCCGACGACGAGACAGTCCTGGCGGAGGGGACTGTGACAGCCGATTTTGCACCCGGGGAGGCCAAACAGTTCACGGTCAGCTTTAAGCCGGACAGGAGCGGCCTCTATAGAGTGGCAGCTATGGCTAACCCCAACGGTACCAACCCGCCCAATGAGATCAATTTCCTCAACGGCGATTGGCCGGGCGACAACCGCATGGAGGTTTCGTATGAAGCGATAGAGCCGTGCACCGACATATCCGTCACGGTGGGGGCCGACGAGGTAGGCATTGAGAGCGGGCAGTCAGTGACCGTGAGCGCGATAGTTAGGAGAGCGAACGATGGCCCTAACCGTGCCGTGCCCGTGGAAATCACCGTAACCAGCAGCTACGGCGGCAGCAAAAGCGGAACGCTTTACATTGAAAAGGGCGGTACGGCAACTTTTGATGTGAAATATAAATTAAACTATAACGGAGAAGTGAGGTTCACCGCCGAGGCATGGCCGAGCGGCTTGGAGGATTGCAGGTTCGGCAACAATGAGGACAGCATAAGCATTTATGTGGAGGAATCTATAGAGGTTGAGAGAAAAAATCGGGGAACATGGGTTGAAGTAATTAGTTAACCGATTGGGGGTAATTTGAAGTGAAAAGAAAAATTATTGCGGCGGTGCTTGCCGCCGCCCTCTTTTTTTGCCTGTACCCATCAGGAGCCGGAGCATCGGTTGAAGTTCATTTGGTGGACGAAAGCCAGTTTTTTTCGGTAAATGACCTAAAACCATATTTGGGGTGGCCTATAATGTATGACGGTCCTGGAAAGTGGTTGGTAGAATCAGCACACCCTGACATTGCTGCCATTAATGACGCAATAGAGAACTATAAGCGTGTGGTTGGGTCGTTTTCGCTGGAACCTTTTCCGGCTTTTGTTAGTGGAAAATTTATCCGTCCGAGAGTGTTTTTCACGCCGTTCTTTATAGATAGCGCGGAACACTCCGGGAAGATAGGCGGGTGGTACGACGGCAGATGCAACTTCATAGTGTTGACGTGGCGGGCGGTTAGTTACGGGGAAAACGGGATTAAAGGCGTATTCGCCCATGAAATGGGTCATTGGGTTTGGAAAAATATCTTGACTGCAGAAGAAAAACTAGAGTATCAGAATATTGTCGGCAAACCCAATCAAGATGACATAGAACTTTGTCAGGAGTACCGCTTTAATCCAGAAGACCTGGTGGAAGATTGGTTTGCTGACGACTTTGGAAGGTATGCCTGCTGCGTGGAATACAGCGGCAATCTCGAACCCATACTGGGTATGAGCGGGGGAGACAAAGACGAATTGCTGCGATTCTTCCAAAGATTCAAAAAGGATGGTGTCAGTTAAATGTTTCACGCCGAAAAACGCGAGCTTGCGCTGGCCGCCGCGTTAATATATTAACTCCTGACGGCAGGGGACCCGGCCAGTGGTGGGATGTGGTTTAGAGAATAGAATAACTTGCTTATAAAAGGGAGGTAAATTGCACTATGACCATTAATTTATACACTGCTTCGGAGGTTGCCAAAATTCTACGGGTGAAAAAGGCGTATGTGTATGAACTCATAGCAACGGGCAGGCTTAAGACGGTTAAACTTTCGGAAAGGCGTCTCAGGATATCTGAAGATGCGTTATTAGACCTGGGGAGGGATAAAAAAGGTAAAAGGACATACTACAGGGAAGTTTTTAACGGCAAAATAACGCAGGCCCGGCTGCGGGCCGCCGAGCTTGAAGCTGAGTTAAAAAAGCGCACCGGGCCGGCGAAGACTATGACCGTCGGGCAGTACCTTGAAACCTGGCTGGACAGGATTAAAGGGACTGTTGCGGAGCGGACGCATAGACGTATTCCTGGCATGTCCGGAGGCTCAGGGAGGTACTGGACAAGCTGTCCATGTACAACCTGACGGCTTTTGATCTCCAGGAAGCTCTGTCCGGAATAGGACACTTGAAACCGAAGACTTTGAAAGGTATATATGGCACACTGCGGACGGCGATGCGGCAGGCCGTGGCCTGGGGGTTGCTGGAATCTGATCTGGCAGCAGGTTTGCGCGCTCCCAGAGTGCCGAGACAGGAAAGAAGGGTTTTAACGCAGCAGGAGCTGCAGGCTGTTTTGAACGCTGCCAGAGGTTATAAGTATTACTTAGTGATTCGATTGCTCGCATTGACCGGGATGCGCTTAGGCGAGGTCCTGGGGTTGAAATGGCAGGACATCGACTTTAAAAAAGAAACGCTGACCGTCAAAAGGGCGGCTGACGGGAGACACCGGAAATTAAAGCCGCAAACCAAAACGGCCAGCAGTGAAAGAATGTTTAAGCTGGACGAGGAGACGATGCGCTTGTTAACGGCACACAAGAAGGAGCAGAAGATCGTTGCCATGAACAACGAAACGCTTGTTTTTTCCTGCAACGGCAGGGTGGTCCGGGAGGACGTCATAAGGCGCACGTTAAACTATGCGCTGAAAAAAGCCGGCCTGCCGCATATCCGCGTCCATGATCTTCGACACACGGCAGGCTCTCTCCTGCTTGACGCTGGGTATTCTTTTCCTTCGGTGGCCGCTTTTCTGGGGCATAGCAGCCCTGCAACCACGGCGGCGGTTTACGCCCACGCGATAAGGAAAGGGGGTAACGTGATCGACCTGTTAAAAGAGGCAGACCAAAAACAAAAAAACCAGTAAAATCAAGGTTTTCATAGGGGATGCGTTCTTCGATTCCTGCCGGGCGCACCAATGTAAAACCACCTGACCGTGAAAATCAAGGCGAGGTGGTTTTTTATTTTTTTAAGGCTTGAGTATCCCCTTAGATATAAATAATTTTACATAAATGCCGATTATAAAATTAAGAAGCTTTTAAGCCGGGGATGTTTGCTGTGAGAATTGAGAATTTCTCTATCAGTATGTCAAGTGAACACAGTGTTCTTAGGAGTTATACAAGAGAAGAATCTTTAAGAGCCTGGACGGGTGAAGAAAGAACCGGTTCTGACAGGTGGAAGTCAGCGGCGGAGCAGCTAACAGGCGTGCAGATGGACATGCTGGAGCTGTCGGATCAGGCGAAAGCCATGGCATCCCGGGGAGAAAGCCTTACAGGAGTGGCCCGGGCCGGGGAGCCTGTTACATTTGAGATTAGCGAGGAGGACAAACAAAAAATTCTCGTTATTCAAAAAATGCTGGAAGCCCTGACGGGTAAAAGAGTGAGGTTTTATGTGCTTGAAAAGTTGAAACTGGATGCGGGAAAAACTGACCTGAACAAGCAATCCGGTCAAGGCGGCCTTCTGTTGCAACGCGGGCAGGGCTGGGGCCTGGAATATGACCTTCATGAGTCGTGTTATGAGCGGGAAAAAATGTCTTTTACGGCGCAGGGGATAATAAAAACAGCAGACGGCAGGGAAATAAATATTTCTGTGCAGCTAAGTATGAGCAGGGAATTCGCGTTGCGGCAGGACATCAGATTCAGGGCCGGGGACGCCGTTGAGGTTGACCCGCTGGTAATCCATTTTAATGGCCCGGTACCTGAGCTGACAAGCCGCAAGTTCAGCTTTGATTTGGACGCGGACGGGAAAGAGGATCAGGTTTCTTTTGCCGGACCGGACAGCGGCCTGCTTGCCCTCGATCTCAACGGCGACGGCCGGATAAACAGCGGGAGGGAGCTTTTCGGCCCCAACACCGGCAACGGGTTTTCCGAACTGGCTGAGTACGACGAGGACGGTAACCAGTGGATAGATGAAAATGATTCTATTTATAGCCGGCTGCGCATCTGGACGAAGGACTCTGAAGGCAGGGACGTGTTGTTCGCCCTCGGGCAAAAGGGTGTGGGCGCGATATTTTTGGGAAATATAAAAACTCTGTTTGACATGAAGGATCAAAGTAACAATTTGCTGGGCAGGGTCCAGGAATCGGGGGTTTATCTCAATGAAAACGGTTCCGCGGGGATAATTCAGCATATAGACCTGACCATATAGTTTTTTATTACGGCTTAATATTTTTAAAACCTTTCCAAATAGTTCATTAAAAGAATTTAGAACGGTGGGGTGTTTTATGAGTTCTACGCTGAAAATTGGCGGGCTCGTTTCCGGTATTGACACGGATTCAATTGTAAAAAGTTTAATGGCGGCGCAGAGAGCGCCTGTTGATAAGCTGAAGCAGCAGAAGCAGATCCTCCAGTGGCAGCAGGAGGACTACCGGGAAATCAATACCAGCCTGCGGAGCTTCCGGGACAAGGTGTTTACTGTGAAGCTCCAATCCACTTTCCTGGCCAAGTCGGCTGTTTCCTCCAACGATAATGCCGTGACTGCCAATGCTGGTACAAGCGCATCTCAGGGGATTTATTCCGTGACGGTGAACCAGCTTGCTGAAGGTGTGTTGAAGGGGAGCCAGGCTGCTCTTGCTGATGAAAAGAATACCAACGGTACAACAAAGACCCTCGCTGAACAGTTCGGCCTGTCGGGCAGCGTTTCTTTTACTTTGGAGGGAAGCGGCGGCAGCGAAGAGTTTACCTTTGACACGTCAACGGATACTATTTATACCGTGGTATCGAAAATAAACAAAGCATCCCTGGGTATTACCGCGAGCTATGACGCCACGCTGAACAGGTTCTTCCTGAGTACTACCACAACCGGGAGTTCTGCGAAAATAAAAGTAACCGGTGATACGAGCAATTTTCTTTCGGACTCCGGCGGTACCGGCGATAACACCTTAAAGTTGCTGCTTCAAAGTGAAACAACTTATAGCGGGCAGGACGCGCAATTTAATTTCGGCGATGCCACAGATTTGACCAGTGCGACAAACACGGTCACCGTGAACGGGATCACCCTCAACCTGAAGCAGGGCGGGGGGGCGACCAGCACAATCACCGTAACCAGCAATGTTGACTCTGCTGTCAGTGCGATAAAAGATTTTGTAACATCGTATAATGAGATCATTGATAAAATTAACAGTAAACTTTCAGAAACCCGCTACCGGGATTATTCACCCCTGACGGACGAGCAGAAAGATGAAATGTCCAAGGATGAGATCGAAAAATGGGAAAAATTTGCACGCAGCGGCCTGCTTAGAAATGATACAATTCTTTCAGGTATTGTAACGGGTATGCGCAATACTATGAATTCTTCTGTGACAGGGTTGACGGCTTACAGCACCTTGTCGAGCATTGGCATCACAACCGGGTTGTACTCGGAGAAAGGAAAGCTTTATTTAGACGAAGATAAGCTCAGAGCCGCTCTTCAGGAAAGTCCGGAAGAAGTGATGAAACTTTTTACAAATTCTTCAGATACAGAATCGGAGGAAGGCCTTGCCGTGAGGTTGTATAACCAGGTTAATAACGGTATTTCGTCAATTGCGGCTAAAGCGGGCAGCAACAGCACGTACAGCCTGGTGGACAATAGCATTATCGGCAAGCGTCTTGCTGAAATTGACGAAGAAGTTGAAGAGTGGGAAGACCGCCTGGATAAAATAGAGGAACGGTACTGGCAGCAGTTCACCGCGATGGAGGAAGCGATTAGTAAAATGAACGCCCAGAGCGCTTGGCTTTCTCAGTTATTCAGCTCATCCAGTTAAGAAATAATTTTTGGAGGTAGGGTTTAATGGCTAATATTAATCCATATCAGCAGTACCGGCAAAACGCGGTGATGAGCGCGGGCAGGGGAGACTTGACCCTGATGCTTTACAACGGCGCTGTTAAGTTTATCAAGCAGGGTATGAAATTTATAGACGAAAAAAATATTGAAGGCGCGCATAATTCAATAGTGCGGGCTCAGGAAATTATTTCCTACCTCAACGACACTCTGAACATGGAATATGAAATATCGAAAAATCTGGCCTTGCTTTACGAGTATATCAACCGGCGCCTGATTGAAGCTAATATGAAGAAAGAAATTAAAGTTCTTGAAGAAGTGTTGAGCTTGGTTGGGGAATTGAGGGATACCTGGATGGAAGCGCTCAAGATATCCAGGTCGGCCGCGGCAGGCCTGTAAAATTATGAGCGGGGATATCTTAAGCAAATTGTTGAACAGGATGGTTGAGCTTGCAGCCGGGAAAAAACAGATGATTGAAGAGGTTAAACTTCTGACTTGCAGCCAGAGCGGGTTGCTGGCGCCGGAGAAAGTTGACGAACACCTCAAGCTCATTCAAACTAAGCAGAGGTATATAGACGGCATTAGACAAATTGATTCTGAAATGCTGTTTTTAAGAGAAGAAATGCTAAGGGCGGCCGGGTTGTCATCCTGGGCGGAAGTGGAAAAAAGTTTTGGCGTGAAGTGGAAAGCTTTTGAGGACCTGCAGCGGGAAATTACCTCGCTTATACGGGAAACGCGGGATCTGGATGAACAAAACAGGCGGATTATAAACGGTGAATACCAGAAATTAAGGAAAAGCATTGAATCGCTTCGCGCGACAAGAGGCTCTGTTAAAGCCTATCGAAGACCTGCTGTGCAATCCGGCGGTTATTTTATTGATAAAAAGAAATAGGTTTATGAGGTGAATAAATAAAATGAAAGTTCAGGGCGTTGATACTGATTATGTCTCCCTGCAGGACATGAGGACAAAAGCTGTTTGGCAAGGCAAGCAGGGCGTGCAGCTGTCAGGGAATAAAGACTCGGACTTTGAGGTGGCCCGGGATTACGAAGGGATTAAAGGTGACATGGATGCTGAGTTGCGGCAGCAAAAGCTGGAAGAAGCTGTCGAGCAGACAAACAAAACTATGGAAACCTATGGCACGGAGCTGCGGTTCAGCATTCACAAAGAAAGCGGGGAGATAATGGTTAAGGTCATCAACACCAAAGACAACTCTGTGATCCGGGAAATTCCCCCCGAGCGTATCCTCGACATGGTGGCTTATTTAAAGAAAATGTTGGGCTTCATAATTGACAAGTTTATATAGAATAACAATACTTGGAAAATAGGGCCCGTCTTTATAGAGCGGGTCAGCATAAATTGCAAAATCCATGGGTGTTGAACCCAGCTGCTCCGTTGTGGAGCGTCGCAGGTGAACCCGGCGATGCTGAGGACTCGAAATTGGATGAGCGGACAGGATGTCCGCGAAAGCCTGAACCGAAACAGGATGTGAGTTGAAGGCGGTCCAATTTCGACCGAAGCGAGCCGAAAGTTCACCCGACGCGGAGCAGAGGAGCCAGGCTGATTCAACACCCATGGATTGTGTCGGTAGTCTGGCCCGCCTTTATAGAGCGGGCTTTTTGTGTTGCAGGCGGCAGGTAAAAAATTTATAAATTTTTGTACTGAATGAAAAATTTTTGAAGGATAAAGAATTTTTTTGTAGAATAATCAACAGGTATAGTTAAGGTAAGATATTCCTCGCGATAAAAATATTTGCATTCCGAAATGGCAAACCTCCCGAAAGGAAGGGACGCAAAGCCAGCGGGCCTAAGGGTATACATTGCTATGGCGGCCGGGCTGCTGAGGGTTGGGAATTCCCCCAAGTCCTTTTAGAGGCTTGGATTTTTTTGTTAAATGTTTACTTTTAACAGTAGAAAGATTGGAGGGCTGATGGTGGATCTTTTTTCGAGCCAGGTAATAGTTGCTTTAAAAAAGGAGCTGGACGCGGGTGCCTTAAGGCAGAGGGTAATTGCCAATAATATCGCCAACGTAAACACACCGGGCTTTAAAAAATCCGCTGTTGTGTTCGAGAGCCTGCTCAAAGAAGCCCTTGAGCGCAGGCCGGTGGAAATGATTGCTACTGATCCCCGGCACTTCAGCGGGAAACCTCTTTTGGCCGGGCTGACGCCTGAGGTAAACCTGATCAAGACGACCTCCATGCGCACTGATGGAAATAATGTTGACATAGACGAGGAAATGGCCAACCTCGCGGCAAACAGCATGCAGTACCAGGCAACTGTGAAAGAACTGGCCGACCGGTATTCCGGTTTGAGTTATGTAATATCCGGCGGGAGGAGATAAAGGATGGGCGGTTTTTTCAGCGCTTTTGCAATCAGCGCTTCGGGTCTTACGGCGGAGAGGATGCGGCTGGACCTGATTTCCAATAATATTGCCAATATGAACTCCACCGGCAGGCCGAACGATCCCGCCAACCCACCTTACCGGCGGAGGGTACCAGTGTTTGCCCAGATACTGGAACGAGCAGGGGATACCGGCACACCGCGGCCTCTTTTTAGAGGTGCCGGGGTGCGTGTAACCAGGGTGCTGGAAGACAATAACCCGCCCCGGCTGGTTTACGACCCCTCGCACCCACACGCTGATGAAAAAGGCTACGTGGCCTATCCGAATATCAATATTGTTAACGAAATGGTTAATATGATCACAGCCACCAGGGCTTATGAAGCGAACGTGACAGCTTTAAACGCCGCCAAAGAAATGGCTTTGAAGGCGCTTGAAATAGGGCGCGGCTAAAGAAAGGGGGCAGATGAATGCAGGTATTGCCAGCGGGGCAGCCTTTACTGCCGCAGACGGCGGTATCCGGTGAAGAACAGGAGAGCGGGGGCGGTTCTTTTTCCAAGGTATTGAACAACGCACTGAAAAAACTCAATGATGCCAAAGTAAATGCCGACAACCTGACACTTAAATTTTTTACGGGTGAAGTCCAGGATTTTCACCAGGTAGCTATTGCCATGCAAGAAGCAAGTTTAACGATGCAACTGGCGGTTGAAGTGAGGAATAAGGTTGTTGAGGCTTATCAGGAAGTCTCTCGCATGCAGGTTTTAATGCGCCTTTTTGGGAGTTTGAGGTGGTTTGATTGAGCCCGGGCGGCTTTGTAGCCATGTTCAAGGAGAGATGGCAGGCTTTAAGCCGAACTCAAAAGATAATCTCCGTTTCAGTTGCCGCCGGCGTTCTGGCATGCTTGTTCTATCTTGGACTGGTGGCTTCACGTCCTGCTTACGCGCCTCTTTTTTCCGGGCTTGATCCAAAGGAAGCAGGGAATATTGCGGAAAAATTGAAAGTGTTGAAGATACCCTACCAGCTTGCCGACCAGGGACAGACTATCAAGGTCCCGGAGCCTCAGGTTTACGAGGCCAGGATCCAGTTAGCCAGCAGTGGTGCGCTGGCCGGCGACGGCAAGGGGTTTGAGCTTTTTGACCAGAACAAGTTCGGCCAGAGCGATTTCGATCAGCAGGTTAATTACCAGAGGGCATTACAGGAAGAATTAAGAAGGACAATTGTTCACCTTGAAGGGGTGGAGGAGGCCAGGGTTCACCTTGTTATCCCCCAGAAGAGTGTTTTTATCAGCGATCATGGCACGCCTTCTGCTTCGGTGGTATTGAAGCTTAAGCCGTCAGCACGCCTCAAGCCCGAGCAGGTGCAGGGTATTTGTGACCTGCTGGTGGGCAGCGTGGAGGGGCTGAAGCCCGAAAACATCCATGTTATAGATTCTGAGGGTAATGTTTTAAGCGATAACTTCAAGTCGGGTAGCGACCCGGGGGTGGTTATGACCAAGGCTACCCTGGAGCAGCAAAAGCTCCAGCAGGAATATGAAAAAGAGCTGGAAAAAAGAGTGCAGCAAATGCTCGCCCGGATCGTCGGCCCGAATAATTCTGTTGCCATGGTCACCGCAGATCTTGACTTCAACCAGCAGCAGGTTACCAGCACTACCAGCACGAACCCGGATAACGTGAAGGTCAGTGAGCATACCGTAAAGGAAACAGGAACAGGCAGTGAAGCCGGGGGGGCGCCGGGTACGGATTCGAACTTCCCTACGACTCCTTTTGCCCAGGGCGCCGGTACATCCAGTTACAGCCGGGAAGAAAACACTGTCAATTACCAGGTGAGTACCAGACAGGAAACGCTGGTGGCTGCGCCCGGCAGGGTGAGGCGCCTGTCCGCGGCAGTGGTCGTGAAAGATAATGTGGACAGTCCGGTGGATGTCCAAAAAATAAAGGATGCAGTGGCTGCCGCTATCGGCTACGATCAAAGCCGCGGCGATCAAATCAACGTTTCCAGCATGGCTTTTGACGACTCGTTGCAAAAGAGATTCGAGACCGAACTGGCTCAGGAAAAAAGTGCCAGGGAGAGAGCGCGGTTTTATGCTTATGCTGCAGCAGGCGTGTTTCTCATAATTGCGTTGCTGGTGTTACTGGCAGTGTTTATGCTGAAGCGGCGCCGTGGCGTGCAGCGGGTGACTGAAGTTGAAGAAGAAGAGTTCATCCCGGTGGGGGCTTTGGAAAAACAGCAGGAGCAGGAGCCCAGGGATGACAGGCAGGAGCAGGTACGGAAACTGGCTTCGGAAAAACCCAGAGACGTTGCCGAGATTTTGAAAGTATGGCTAAAGGATTAGGGGGAAGCGGCATTGAAGCTTTCTAAGCTGACTGGTGTCCAAAAAGCGGCGATATTGTTGATAGCCCTGGGTACGGACCTGTCTTCCAAGGTGTTGAAGCAGCAGTTTATGGATGCTGAGATAGAACAGCTGACCCATGAGATATCGAATTTGATCAAAGTTCCTGCTGAGGTTAAAAATGCTGTTTTAGATGAGTTTTTGGAGCTTCACCAGGCCCGTGAATACCTGACCCACGGTGGTTTAAATTACGCGAAAGAGTTGCTTGAAAAGACTGTGGGCCAGGCAAAGGCTGCTGAGATAATTTCCAAGTTGACCAGGGAAATGAAGGCCATCCCCTTCAATACCCTGCGCAAGGCCGATCCCAAGTCCATTTTGAATATTATTCGCGAGGAGCACCCGCAAACCATCGCTTTGATCCTTGCCCACCTTACTCCGGAGCAGGCGGGGGTTATCCTGGCTTCGCTGCCGCCTGACCTGCAAAGTGAGATTGCCAGGCGTATTGCCATTATCGACCGCCTGACCCCTGACATTATCAGGGATGTGGAGTCCGTGCTCGAGAGAAAAATCTCGTCGGTGGTGCAGCAGGACCATTTCGTTGTGGGCGGTGTGCAGTCCCTGGTGGATATTCTGAACAGGGTGGGAAGAAGCGCGGAGAAGATAATTCTGGACGCCCTGGAAAGGGAAGACCCGGAGCTGGCGGAAGAAGTCAAACGACGCATGCTTGTCTTTGAAGATATTGTGATGCTCCCGGATAACTTTATCCAGAGAGTTTTGAGAGAGGTTAACTCCAAGGACCTGGCTCTGGCAATGCGCGGCGCTAACGAAGAGGTAAACGCGAGGATTTACAAAAACCTGTCCAAGCGCGCTGCTGAAATGCTCAAAGAAGAAATCGAGTTTATGGGCCCGGTACGTTTGAGAGAAGTGGAACAGGCCCAGCAAAAGATCGTCAATATTCTCCGCAAACTGGACGAAAGCGGCGAGATTATTATTTCGCGGGGTGGTGATGATGTACTCATATAGGATTATCAAGGGCGCCGACGTGCAGGACGATATTTTACGTATGTTGCCTCTCAGGCGTGATAACGGTTCAGGTAAACTGGAGCAGTTTGAGAGTGAAAGCGCGTGCCTGCAGGCTCAGACTCTGGCACAGGCAGAAGAAGTATTGAACACTGCCCGTGCTGAAGCGGATGAGATTGTCCGTCAAGCCCGGCTGGAAGGAGAACAGATCAGGCAGGAGACTTACCGGCAGGCCCGGCTTGAAGGAGAGCGGATAAAGCAAGAGGCCTACCGGAGCGCTTTCGAGCAGGGAAGCCGGGAGGGCTACCGGGAAGGTATGGCAAAAGCGGAGGAGGAGGGGGCGGCCATCCGGGCGCAGGCCGTAGATATCTTAAAACAGGCTGAGGAGAGCCGCCGTCAGACCCTGGAGTCACTTGAACAGGAGATCGTGGATCTGGCCGTGGAAATCGCGGAAAAGCTGGTGGCGACCCAGTTGAGTGTTAGCCCGGAAACCATATTGAATATAGCGGCGGAGTCACTTCGCCTGGTTGCGGGCCGTCCGAATGTTATCCTGTATGTAAATCCCGCTGAGCAGGAACTGGTTGAGAACAGGAAGGAAGAACTCAAGAGCCTTCTTCCCGCAAGGACAAAGCTCCAGGTAGTGGCAGATTCATCAATCCTGCCGGGCGGATGCAAGGTTGAAGCCGGACAGGGGCAGGTTGACGCCACGATGGAAGCCCGGAAGGAGGAATTGCTTAAAGCGCTTTATGGCGGGGCAAGGTGATGATATAAAAAGAAGGAGGTTTGTTTGTGAAACATGAAAGTTTAGCAATACGGGCAGCAATCTTTTTTGTTTTCTTATTAGCTTTGGCATTCCCGGCTCTGGCTGCTAATACCTCGCTTCCATGGTTATATATCAATGATGTTCAGAACCCGGGTCCCTCTATTGTTACCCGCGAAAATACTGTTAGCATACAGGTCTATGATCCCGGCGTCCAGCACGTTTTAAAGGTCGGCGGCAAGGAGGCAAAGGAGTGTGCTACCGGTGACTACCGGCTGGAAAATTATTTATTAAAATCAGGATTAAACAGTATTACAGTAAGCGATACAGTAAGTGGCAAGACATATAAAAACACATACAGTATCACATACATCGATGAAGCTTTGCCGGGAGCCAGTTATTATGCTGAAAAAATACCCGCAAACGGGGCGATTTCGGCTATTAATAAAACCTTAAGTCTGAAATTCCCCCAAAATAACTACATTATAAGCATTGAAGATGTCGGTGATATCCAGTTAGTTAGTGATCAGGGGATAAAAATCAAGGTTTTGGAAATAGATAGTAATACAAGTTATCATCAGCCCGTTAGCCTTGCTTACAGGATTACACCTTCGGATACCAGCTATGACCGCAGTAATTACGCAGTTCTTTATTCAGGTGAATTAACCTTAAAGTATGACGCCAATGTCAGCAATGCCGCTGCTGATACGCTTACAGTTCTTTATATTCCATATGGTATCGATTATTATTACAGTTATGATGATAATTTCAAGGACACCTGGGATGATGACCTGTCGGACAGAGATTGTATTGTTCTTGGCGGCCGTGTGGATACTTCTGCAAAAACGATTACTGTTCCCTTTAGTAAAACCGGGTTCGGCACCTATGCTGTGTTTAATGTATCCAGAGAATTTACCGATCTGGTCAACGGCAACGACTTTCTGTGGGCACGCAATTATGTCCTGCCTCTCTGGGCAAAAGGAATAATGGAAAAGATGGGAGAAGACGAAGATTTCGGTGTGTCTGATAGTATTACCAGGGAAGAGTTTACTGCTGCTCTAATCAACGGCATGGGGATACCCCTGGTTACCGGTTTAAACAGTCCTTTCACCGACGTGCCGGATGACCTGGAGCTTTGGGACGAAGCTTATGAGGATCATATTTTGACCGCCGCCCGCAACGGAATCATCCAGGGATTTCCCGGTGACGACGGGGATTACGAGTTCAGGCCTCGGGATAATTTGACCCGCGAGCAAGCCGCAACTATCATTGCCAGGGCAGCCAACTTGAAGATTAGCGATGATGAAGATTCTGTGAAAGCAGCAATTGAAAAGGCTTTTTCTGATAGCTATGATGATTTCGGACCCTGGGCGGCGCCCTATGTATATGCGGCTTACAAAGCGGGTTTTATCCAGGGTGTTCCAAACGACGACGGGAAAACCTTCTCGTTTAACCCAAAGGATCCTCTTAGCAGGTCAGAAGCGGCAAAACTGATTTATAACCTGATGAAGAAGCAGAAAAAGCTTTAGTATTATGTTTGACAGGTGATGGTTTGGGGAGTATCAATGTTGACCTTTCGCAGTGGCGTTCGCGTTTGAAGGAGGCCAGGTTGCTCAAGCTTACCGGCAGGGTGAAGCGGGTGATCGGGCTTACCGTTGAGGTGGAGGGTATAAACGCCCGGATTGGTGAGGTTTGCGAAATTGTAGTGCCCAGCGAGCCGGAGTCGGTCCGGGCGGAAGTGGTGGGTTTCCGCGATGAGATTTCACTGCTCATGCCATTGGGTGAACTGCGCGGGATATACCAGGGCTGCAGCGTTATACCCGGCGGGAAGTCGTTTAAGGTGAGGGTTGGAGAGCAGTTGCTGGGAAGGGTCCTGAACGGGCTGGGTGAGCCCATGGACGGTTTGGGTCCGCTGAACGGGGAATTAACCGGTTACCCGGTGGACAACCGCCCGCCCAACCCGTTGGCGCGCAGGCGGATCACTGAGGTCCTTTCCACCGGTGTCCGGGCGGTTGATGCGCTGCTCACCTGCGGCCGCGGGCAGCGGATCGGCATTTTTGCCGGCAGCGGGGTGGGCAAAAGCACCCTGCTGGGGATGATTTCCCGGTACAGCAGCGCTGATGTCAACGTGATAGCCCTGATCGGGGAGCGCGGCCGGGAAGTTCTGGATTTTATCGAGACCGATCTCGGCCCGGAGGGTCTGGCCCGCTCGGTGGTGGTAGTGGCAACATCGGAGCAGCCGGCGCTGGTACGCCTGAAAGGCGCCTTTGTCGCCTGTGCTATTGCCGAATATTTCCGCGACCGGGGCAGGGACGTGCTGCTGATGATGGATTCGGTAACCAGGTTTGCCATGGCCCAGCGGGAGGTCGGCCTGGCGATTGGGGAGCCGCCGGCAACCAAGGGTTACACCCCGTCGGTGTTTGCACTGCTGCCCCGGCTCCTTGAACGTCCGGGCATGTCGGATACTGGTTCGATCACCGCGTTCTTTACGGTGCTTGTTGACGGTGACGATTTAAACGAACCTATTTCCGACGCAGTACGCGGGATCCTGGACGGGCATATCGTCCTGTCCCGTTCACTGGCCGCAGCAAACCATTACCCGGCAATCGACGTGCTGAACAGCGTCAGCCGCTTGATGCCCGACATTACACCGGAAGAGCACCGGGCACATGCCGGCAGGTTTCGTGATCTGCTGGCAGCCTACCGCCAGGCGGAGGACCTGATTAATATCGGGGCGTATGTGGCGGGGTCAAACCCGCGTGTTGACGAGGCAATTTCCTCCTACCAGAGTATTGTTGATTTTCTGCGCCAGGGTATAAACGAGTGTTCAGAGTACGGCAGCACGATAGAAAGACTTAAGGCAATCGTAAGTAGAGGGGTGAACGGCCATCGCTAAATTTCAATTCCGCCTGGAGCCGGTACTCCGGCAGCGCGCAGCAAAAGAGGAAGCTGCAGAACAGGCCCTGGCGCTGGCCCACAACGAGTATAACAGCCGACTGAGAATGCTGGAGGATGCCAGGCTGAAACTGGAAGACGCATTAACCGTGCCGGGAAAAGATAAGCTTGATATTTTTGCAGAAATGCACCTTTCATTTTACCGTTCAGTGCTTTCCCGGAAAGTAATTGAGGGCGAGGAGCGCGTCAACGAAGCCTGCCGCCTAGTCGAGGACAGGCGCAATGAGGCTGTCCAGGCCAGGCAGGAGCGTCAGGTTATTGAGAAATTAAAAGACATGCACCTGCAGAAATACAGGTGTGAAGAAGCAGCCAGAGAGCAAAAGGAGAATGACGAGCTGGCCCTGTATGCCTACCTGCGCCGGGTGGAACAACTTCATTAAACCCTGGTTTTAAGCTGGTTTATAATAACATATAGTAGTTACCGCTAATAAGGAAAGTTTTGCTATAGCTGCAAAATTTAGAGAAAGGAGGTGAGAAAGTGCAAATAACACCTGTAAATAATTCTCCCGCATTTCCAAAATGCGAAGGGTCATCTTCAGACGATACTTTCAGGGCAGGGGAGTTCAATCTTGTCATGGCTGAAGTGCTGGCAATGCTGGGGCTTATGCCTTGCGTGCCGGTTCAAAGCGAGTCTGGCGGGGAAAAGGCTGTCCCGGCTGATGGTTTTACTTGCGGAGGTGCCTGCATGACTGTGGAAATTCCTCTATTAATCGAAGTCATGAGAACTGGTGCAGGAGAACCGCTTTCAGGAGGAGAGCCAGCAGAGGTTAGCGCAGGAGCAGAGCTTACCCCCAAAGGGAACCAGGCGAACCGGGCAGCGGCAGAGGTTCAGATATGTTCCAGTGTCGTCCAGCCGCCGGTTATACAGCTGCCTTTCTTAAGCTACAGCACACCGGCAGAGCTCCAGGCTTACCCTGAGCCCGGTCAGCCAGAGGAAGACATGGCGGCAAGAGGAATGGCGCAGGCAGTTCAAAGCGGAGCAGGAGAAATAATAGTGCCGCATTCCAATGTGGATAGCAGCCCCGCGGTGGCGGTGCGGCCTGCAGGTGACATACCGGAGAGTGGTACAGGGCCGGCAGAGGCAAAGAGACCAGAGGAGCTCGTGCCTGTTTCTGTGGGATACACAAATTCCACCCACATACAGAGGGCAACAGGTGAAACCAGCAATACAGTGATGGTAACAGCTGCAGAAGGGCCGTTAGCCGCAGGAGGAGAAGCAGCAGAGAACAGCGCAGGAGCAGAGCTTGCCCCCAAGGGGAACCAGGCGAGCCGGGCAGCGGCGGAAACCCAGGCATACGTTACTTCAGAGCCTGCCCGGCCTGTAACCATGCAGTTGCCGTCCACCTTAGGCGGCAGCGAAGCGGCAGAAAAAATCCAGGCGTACATTCCGGAGGCCACCCAGCCGGTGATTACCCCACTGCCCTCCTTAAGGCACAACACACCGGCAGAGCTCCAGGCGTACCCTGAACCCGGTCAGCCAGGGGGAGACGTGGCGGTAAGAGGGATGGCGCAGGCAGTTCAAAGCGGAGCAGGAGAAATAACAGTGCCGCATTCCAATGTGGACAGCAGCCCCGCGGTGGCGGTGCGGCCTGCAGGTGACATGCCGGAGAGCGGCAGAGGGCCGGCAGAGGCAAGAAGACCAGAGGAGACCGCGCCTGTTTCTGTGGGATACACAAATTCCGCCCCTTCAAAGAGGACAGCAGGAGAAGCCAGCGACACAGTCGTGAGAGCGGCCGCAATAGGACCACTTGCCGCAGAAGGACTTGTTTCTGGTGAGCATAAAAAAGTGCCTGGCGGGGCTACAGGTATAAGGCAATTTTTCACCGCAGCCGGGGATACCCGGGTGACTGGGGAAAAGTCAGGGTTAGTTCCTGATGCAAACGAAGCGGTAAAATCAAGTGACATTGATGGAGTTGAAACGGTAAAACCCTCTGGTGGAACAGGTTTCGACCATAGGGGGGACAGTTTTCTCCAGTCTGGTTTAATGCAACATAATAATATAGCTCCTGCCGGGACAGGTTTGGCGGAAGATGCGGGAGGTGTTACATTACCTGGTTTGAAAGACAGGGTAGCTCAAGAGATCAGGCATGCGTTGAGTGCCGGCAAAAACGAGGTTAAGAAAGAGTTTCAACTGAAACTGGAACCGGAACACCTCGGCAGGATTACTGTTAAGCTTTTTGTAAGCAATGGAGAATTAAATGTCCATTTTTATACGGGAAACCATACCGTTAAAGATGTTTTGGAAGGGTCACTTCCTTTGCTGAGGGAATCTCTCATTCAGCAGGACCTGAAGTTGAACGAAGCGTTTGTGTTTATCGGTAACGGGGACCAGAGCGGTACCGGGCGCGGCTTTGAGGAGAAAAAGGGAGAATCTGTAGCTTTTTACGGCAGGCACAACAACCGCGGTGCTGAGGATGTCAATGTGGAGCACCTGAAAACAGTTGCAAAAGAACCGGCATATTTGCGAGTGGATTACCTTGTGTGAGAAGGAGGGTGTCTTTTTGCAGGTAAGTTCTTCTACTGAAGCCTCTCTGGTACAGCCGGGCACTTCCAGGTCACCGGTAAAAACCCTTGATAAAGATGCTTTTCTCTTGTTGTTAGTCGAGCAGCTCAAAAATCAGGATCCGATGAACCCCCAGGACTCAAATGATTTTGTGGCGCAGATAACTCAATTCAGCATACTGGAGCAGCTTACCAACTTGCATGAAGAGATGGCTAAACTCAGGTGTTTTCAGGAAATAAGTGCCGCCTCGGCTTTGATCGGGCGCCAGGTAAAGATTCAGTCCGGGGTAGAAGAAGTATCCGGTCAGGTGGAAAAAGTTACTCTTACCAGTGACGGGGTACAGGTGGTTGTCAACGGGAGTGGTTACAGTATGGATTATTTAACTGAAGTCAATTAGGGGTAGTGAAGAATGGACCGGGACATCAGTTCGGTTTTGCCTGTTGTACCGCCTCCGGTCTTGCCGGCGGAAGGCAGGCAGGCGTCTCAAAAAATAAATAAACTGTCCTTTCAGGAAGCGTTACAAAGAGAACTTGAAAAGAACCAGTCTCTAAGATTTTCGGCCCACGCTGAAAAGCGTCTGAAAGAGCGAAATATTGTTCTGGCAAAGGATGATCTGGCCAGGATCAATAAAGCAGTAAGACAGGCTGAAGCCAAAGGGGCGCGTGAATCGTTAATTATTTACGGCGACCTGGCGCTGATCACCAGCATCCGGAACAAAACGGTTGTGACGGCAATGGACGGGAATTCTTCGGAAGGACATGTTTTTACCAATATTGACAGCGCGGTTATTGTGAAATAGTGATAACTGACCAGGACTATAAAATTGCAGCCGGCCCGCAAGGAGGCTGTGCGGCCGTCGAACGACTGAGACGGCTGATTTAAAAGGAGGATGTGAAAATGATACTGTCTCTTTACAGCGGTGCTTCGGGTATGAGAAACCACCAGACCAGGATGGATGTTATCGGCAACAATATTGCCAACGTAAATACTGTCGGGTATAAATCTCAGAGAGCCAATTTTCAGGATTTGATTTACCAGATGCGTCGATATCCCGCCTACCCGAGTGATGCGCTGGGGTCAATAAACCCTGCCCAGGTGGGTTCCGGCGTTTCTGTAGCAAGTATAAACCTCAATATGGAGCAGGGAGCAATGCAAAGTACCGGCCGGAGCCTTGACCTGGCCATCCAGGGTAACGGATTTTTCTGCGTGGTGGATGGTTCTTCTGGCAACAAATTTTATACGAGAAACGGTGTATTTATTATCGGCATAAATAGTAATTCAGAAAACTGCATTGTTGATTCAAACGGTTATCAGTTAACTGATGAATCTGGTAATCCAATAACAATAACTGGAGGAAACGGGCAGATTGGTTCTATCGCGATAAGTAATGACGGTACAATTACAGCCTTTGATACGTCCGGCGAGGCTATGAGTTCGAGCAATAAAATCGCTTTATTTTCTTTTTTAAACCAGGAAGGCCTTGAAAAAGTGGGTCAGAACCTGTATAAGGAAACGACTAATGCCGATACTGGTGAAACAGTCAGCGGGGTGGCTACAGTGATAGACACTGTAGGGACTACTTCCACAATCAATTCCGGCTACCTGGAGATGTCCAATGTAAACCTGACCGATGAGTTTACCAATATGATCACCACTCAGCGGGGCTATCAGGCCAACGCCAGGACTGTTACCACTTCCGACCAGATGCTGGAGGAATTGTTGAACATCAAGCGGTAGTTTTCTTTGTTCGTTTGCGCTGTGATATGCCAGTTCGATGCGGGAATGACATGTTATAGAATCTAAAAAGAAGAATTAGGGGGAGCCGGCGTGCCGAAAGACAGCGAAAGCCCAAAAGGGAAAGGCAGTAAAAAGGACAAGCCTAAGAAGAAAAAGTTACCGTTGATTTTGCTTATTGTGCTGGTGGTTTTGGCTGGTTCAGCAGCCGGCTGGTATTTCTTTTTTAAAAGCCCGTCTGAAGTCGGTGGTGGAGAAAAAAAAGCCAGTGCTGAGGAAAGTAAAGCAAACGGGAAAAAAGCAGCTGGGAAAGAGCAGGAGCCGGACAAGCTGGACCTGGGTGAGGTATTGGTGAACCTTGCGGGAGACGGCGGGGGGCACTACCTCAGGGTTAAGGTTGTCATTGAGTACCCTAGGGACAAGAACCTGGCCAAAGAGCTGAAAGACAAGCAGCACCAGGTTATGGACACGTTAATCTCCACCCTGCGTACTAAAACGCTGGCAGATGTCTCTTCAACAAGTTCGGTTGAGGGACTTAAAAAGAGCTTGCTTGTGGAAATAAACAATCATTTAAAAACCGGGGATATAACGGGGATATATTTTACAGATTTTCTGGTCCAGTGAGGGGTGCGGTGCCGTGATGAATGAAGAAGAAATCAGGTCTTTCCTGACCGGCAAAAAAGACGGCGGGGTTGAAATCAGAAAAGTGCAGTTTCCTTCATTGAAGCCTGCAATGGAAATGGAAAGGCTTAAGACCAGCCTGTCCCACCTGGAAGATGTTTATATTGAGATTAGCGTCGAGCTCGGCCAGGGGGATATAAAGGTAGGAGAACTGCTGGGCCTGACAGAGGGTTCTGTGATCAGGCTGGACAAGGCGGTTGGTGAAGCGGTTGAGGTGAATATGAACCAGCAAAGGTTTGCCAGAGGGGAAGTAGTGGTCATGAATGACAACTTTGGTGTTCGTATTACCAGCATCAACCACGCCCGGAATTTAAAACTGACCGAGGGGTTGATATGAGCGGCGATTTAATCTGGGCGGTTGTGCGCCTTCTGGTAGCCTTGCCGCTTGTCCTGGGGATGGCGTACCTGGTTTTGAAGTACGGTCTGGCCCGGCGTTATGTAACATCTCCGGGCGGGCGCCGGATGAAACTGGTTGAACAGCTTCCCCTGGGGCCCAAGACTGTTTTGAGCCTGGTTGCACTGGGCGGCCGGTATTACCTGCTGGCCCACCAGGACCATGCTATTCAACTAATCAAGGAAATAGACGAGTTGCCGGAACTGGAGGGATTAAAGGCTGGCGAGATTATGGAGCTGACTCCCAGGACCATAGAAGAGTTTGAGCTGACCCGGGAGCCCGGGGGAACCGGGGATACGGTGCGTTTGCCCGGCAGCGGGTTGAAAGGTTGCCGGCTGCTGTTGAAAAGGATGGCGGCATGGATGATGTCAGGGTTTGTAAAGTGAAGCGAGTGAAGTAATATTGAAGGTAAAAATCCCGGTCCTGCTCTTGTTGTTAGCCGTAATATCTTTTTCTGCCAGGGAGGCGGCGGCAGCGCCGCTTCCGGCCGTCGACCTGAATGTTCACCCTGCTGAAAGCCCCGGGCAGGTAGTTGACAGTGTCAAACTGCTGGTCCTGCTGACTCTTTTATCACTGGCGCCGGCTTTCCTGGTTATGATGACTTCTTTTACCAGGATTGTGATTGTCCTGTCACTGCTGCGCACAGCCCTGGGCGTGCCTACGGTTCCCGGCAACCAGGTTGTTATCGGTCTTGCCCTGTTCCTTACAGTTTTTATCATGGCGCCTACCTATAAACAAATTAACGATGAGGCGCTCCAGCCTTATTTGCAAAACCGGATCAGCCAGGAGGAGGCACAGGAACTGGCGGCAAAGCCCCTTCGCAATTTTATGATCAGGCAGACCAGGGAGAAAGACCTTGGCCTGTTTATCAACCTGGCAAAAATAGAGAAGCCGGAAAAGCCTGATGATGTTCCCCTGTATGTAGTGATACCTTCGTTTGTCATAAGCGAATTAAAAACGGCTTTTGAAATCGGTTTTTTGCTGTTTATACCTTTCCTTGTTATTGATATGGTTGTGGCGAGCATCCTGATGGCGATGGGGATGTTTATGCTGCCACCGGTGATGATTGCCTTGCCTTTTAAGCTGCTCCTGTTTGTAATGGTGGACGGTTGGTCTCTGGTGGTCAAGTCTCTGGTAGAAAGCTTCAGGTAAGGTAACTGTTCAGTAAACCCGGTGGTGGATGCACGGCGTTATCATCGCTCACTCCCTGGCTTTCGCACCGACAGCACTTATGGCTCGCTTTGGGCGAAACTGGGCCGCCTTCAACTCGCCGTCCTGGTTCGGTGAAGGCTGGCGCGGACGTCCGTGTCCGCGCCCCCCAGTTTCGCATCCTCAGCTTCGCCGGGTGCTGTTACCGGTGCTCCGCAATTCGTTCGCTAATGATAACGCCGTGTATCTACCTGGTTTTCTGAATATACACCCTGTAAGGAGGGAAAATCTTTGAGCCAGACTTTTGTGGTCCACCTGGCCCGCGAGGCGCTTTTTATGGTTTTGCTTCTTGCGGGGCCGGCCATGGCTGTGGCGCTGTTAATCGGCCTGGTGATCAGTATCCTCCAGGCTACCACCCAGATCCAGGACCAGATGCTGAACATGGTGCCGAAAATTGTAGGGATGTTTGTTACGCTGCTGGTGCTGGGTTCCTGGATGCTGGAGCGCGCGATAAACTACACCACGGAGCTTTTTTCCCGGATCCCGGATTTGTTGCACTGAGGCGGGGTGTTGAGATTTGCCGGACACGAGCCAGATCGCGGCTTTTTTCCTGATATTTTTGAGAGCTGCCGCCTTCCTGCTTTCCGGCCCGCTTTTTGCGGTTAAAGGTGTGCCTCCGCTTTTTAAGGCCGGGTTTCCCCTAGTGCTGGCCGTCGTGCTTTTCCCGACGGCTACCGCTGATCCGGCGACCCTGCCTGGAAGTGTCTGGGGATACGGGCTGGCAACGATCAGCGAGATCGGGGTGGGCCTGCTTCTCGGTACGGCAGTTACCATTATCCTGAACAGCGTCCGGATGGCCGGTCAGTTGATTGACCAGCAGATAGGCTACTCGATGGCTGCTCTGGTTGATCCGCTGAACGGTATGCAAAATACGCTGCTCGCTCAGTACATGTACCTGCTGGCCCTGGTGCTTTTTTTGCTCATGGACGGCCATTACACCCTGATCACAGGCCTGGCGGAAAGCTACCGGCTGGTTCCGTTAAGCGCGGCTTCTCTGAACGGTAATGCAATGTTTGTTCTGTCAAAATTATTTTCCGGGGCGTTTACTATCGCCCTGCAGGTAAGCGCCCCGGTGCTGGCCGTGCTGCTGGTCACTGACTTGGTCCTTGGCTTTTTGTCCCGCACCACGCCTCAAATAAATGTCTTTTTAACAGGTTTTCTGGTAAAGATAATCGTCGGGCTTTTAACCCTGAGCTTTTTACTCCCGCTGTTCGGGACTGTCTTTCGCTCGCTGATCAATATGATCGAAAGAGATTTATATTCGCTGATGAGAGTGTTGATATAAATGGCCGGCGGCGCGCAGGAAAAAACTGAACAGGCAACGCCCAAGCGGCTGGCGGACGCGCGGCGGAAAGGTCAGGTGTCCAGAAGCACCGATTTGACCGGTGCTTTGTGCCTGCTGGCGATGGTAACGCTGCTATACGCGGTCAAAGACAAATTTTTATTAGATCTGCGGAGCTATTTGACCGGTTGTTTCAACCGGGTGGCTAGTACAGGCGCTGCTGAGAATAACCCTCTGTTTTATCTCAATGACGCGGTGATTTTTTCTCTGAAATTACTTGCTCCTTTTTTGGGGGTGGCTTTACTGGTGGTTGTAGCCTCCAACCTGTTTCAGGTGGGGTTCCTTTTTACCACCGAGGCCCTAAGGCCCAACCTTGCGGTTTTCGACCCGCTGTCCGGCCTGCGGCGCATGTTCTCCCGCCGGAGTATGGTAGAGCTGGCCAAGTCTGTTTTTAAGATTACCATTATCGGCGGGGTTACCTTTCAATTAATCAGGAATAACCTGAAAGACCTCTTGCTGCTGTTCAACTGCCCGCCCTGGGGGATCTATCAGAAGGTCATTGGTTTTGTTTTGAAAGTGGCCCTGTGGGGGGCGCTGGCCTACCTGGTTTTGGCGCTGCTGGATTATATGTACCAGCGCTACGAGTACAATAAGAGCTTGATGATGAGCAAGCAGGAGGTAAAAGACGAGTTCAAGCAGATGGAAGGAGACCAGCTGATCAAGTCNAGACGCCGGGAGATTCACCGCAGCATTTCAATTAACCAGATCATCAGGGAGGTACCCCGGGCAACCGTGGTAGTAACCAACCCGACCCGCCTGGCCGTGGCCCTCCGCTATGAGCAGGGGGAGATGGATGCGCCGCGTCTGGTGGCTAAGGGCACCGGCCGGCTGGCTGAGCGGATCAAGGAAATTGCCCGCGAGAATGGAGTCCCTGTGATTGAAAATAAAGAAGTGGCGCAGTTCATCTACCGGAATGTGGACATTGACCAGGAGATCCCGCTGGAAATTTACCAGGCGGTGGCGCAGATCCTGGTCATGGTGTACCGGCTGAAGGCTAAAGAAAACTACCGGCCTTATTAAATTGTTGCAGGCACGATGTTATCACCGTTCACTCCGGTGCTCCGTGCCGGCAGCACTTACGGCTCGCTTTGGGCGAAACTGGGCCGCCTTCAACTCACCGTCCTGGTCCGGTGAAGGCTGGCGCGGACGTCCGTGTCCGCGCCCCCAGTTTCGCATCCTCAGCTTCGCCGGGTGCTGTTACCGGCGCTCCGCAAGTCGTTCGCTGATGATAACGCCGTGCCTCCACCAGATTTCAGATATTTAGATTTACGGGGGGATTGCCGTGGCTTCTCCAACACCCCTGCCTGCAATGGCAAGGACTTATGTAAAAAAAAGCAGCGACCTGATTATCGCGGGGCTGATCGTCGGCATCATACTCCTGATCATCATTCCTCTGAGCCCGGGGCTGCTTGATGTTTTACTTACCCTCAGCATAACTCTGGGACTGGTGGTTCTTTTAATAACCATGTTCACCACCGAGCCGCTGCAGTTTTCTGTTTTCCCGTCGCTTTTGCTGGTTACAACTCTTTACCGGCTGGCGCTTAATATTTCTTCCACCCGCTTAATTTTAAGCAATGCCGCGGCCGGCAAGGTGATCGCGGCTTTTGGGGAGTTTGTGGTCGGCGGAAGTTATGTGGTCGGTATGGTGGTGTTCATTATTATTACTGTAATTCAGTTTGTGGTAATCACGAACGGCGCGGGCAGGGTGGCTGAGGTTGCGGCGCGGTTTACTCTGGACGCCATGCCGGGCAAGCAGATGAGCATTGACGCCGAATTCAATGCCGGGATGATTAGCGAAGTTGAAGCCCGCGAACGGCGGAAGCGCCTGCAGAGGGAGGCGGATTTTTTCGGGGCCATGGACGGGGCCAGCAAGTTTGTCCGGGGTGATGCCATAGCAGGTATTGTTATAATCATCATCAATATCCTGGGCGGCCTGATTATTGGAGTGGTCCAAAAGAATATGGCGTTTGCCCAGGCTTTACAGACTTATACGTTATTGACGGTTGGCGACGGCCTGGTAAGCCAGATACCAGCGCTGCTGATTTCAACCGCGACCGGCATTCTGGTTACCAGGGCCACTTCTGATGCCAGTTTTGGCAAAGATCTATCCAGCCAGTTTACAAACTTTCCGAAGGTGCTGGTGCTGGCTGCTGCAATCCTTTTTGCAATCGGCCTGATCCCGGCCATGCCCAATGTGCTTTTCCTTTCCCTGGCCGGTATTACCGGGTATGTGGCTTACAGCATGTTTCGTGAAGAAAAGAAAAAGGCGGTTATTGAACTGGAACAGGCTGCCCGGGAGACACGGGAGCAGAAGAAGGAGCCGGAAAACGTCTTCGCTTATTTTCAAGTTGATACCCTGGAAATTGAAATAGGCTACAACCTGATCCTGCTGACCGACGAAAAACAGGGCGGCGATTTGCTGCACCGGCTGGCGGCGGTAAGAAGGCAGTGTGCCGGAGAAATGGGGATTTATGTCCGTCCAATCCGGATCAGGGATAACCTTCAGCTTAACCCCAACGCCTATTCATTTAAATTGCGCGGGGTTGAAATAGCCGCCGGCGAGTTAATGCCCGGGCACTTCCTGGCCATGGACCCGCTGGGTCAGGAGCTGGAGGTCAAAGGAATCCCCACCACTGAGCCGACTTTCGGCTTGCCGGCCTGGTGGGTGGCCGCAGAAGACCGCAATCAGGTGGAGCTGGCCGGTTTTACAGTTGTAGACTGCGCTACCGTGCTGGTTACTCACCTCACTGAGATTATCAAGCGTCACGCCCACGAACTGCTGGGCAGGCAGGAAGTAAAGGAACTGCTGGATGTCGTGAAGGAAAAAAATCCGGTTGTAGTGGAGGAACTGGTCCCGGATTTGATGACTATGGGTGAAGTGCAGAAAATCCTGCAAAACCTGCTTAAAGAGAGAGTGCCGATCAGAGACCTGGCGAGTATTTTGGAGGCGCTGGCCGATGGCGCGAGGATAAGCAAGGATGCCGACTACCTGACGGAGTGTACGCGGCAGGCCCTGGCCAGGACCATTTGCAGCCAGTACACAGGAGCGGGTTCATCGAAAATAGCGGTGATTACTTTGCACCCCAGGCTGGAACAGACTATAGCCGGTTCCGTCGAACATACGCAGGTGGGTTCTTACCCTGTCCTGGAGCCGCAGGTTGCCAGACAGATTTTAAACAAGTTGAAGGCGAGCGTGGATAATCTCACCCTGCGCGGGCTTCCCCCGGTGGTCCTTTGTTCATCGAAGGTGCGCCTGCCGTTGCGCAGGTTGACGGAGAGGTCCTTTCCGAGCCTGGCGGTTCTTTCCATGAATGAGATTGCTCCGAATATAGAAGTTGAGGCTGTTGGGACGGTGATGCTTGATTGAAAATTAAGCGCTATGTAGTCAGGGAAATGCAGGAGGCTATCCGGCTGATTAAGCAGGACATGGGCCCGGAGGCGGTGATCGTCAGCAGTTACCGGGTGCCGGCAAAGGGCCTGGCCGGGCTTTTTATGCCCAGGCTTCTGGAAGTGACCGCTGCTGTTGACGAGGCGCCGGAAGTCAGTTTAAATTTAAGCAGCCCTCCGGCGCAGATGGCAGTGGCGGCCGGGAATACGGAACACAGGCAAATCGGCCCGCCTGGGGTGCTGCCCGCCGGTGAACTTCAGGGGCGCCCTGACCGCAAACTCTACCTTGCCGGCGGTCGTGCTGAGTATAAAGGTGAGCCTGGATCGGGACAAAAGGAGGAAAGTCCGGCTGCAGGGGAGCGGGAGCCGCGGCTGGACGGTGGAGGGAGGAGTCTCTTTGAAATGGTGGTGGGCAGGCAGATGGAGGCAGGCATGAACAGGAACCCTGTTTTCAGGTGGCGAAGGGCGCTCCTGAACATGGATTTAGAGGAGAATGTTGTTGAAAGCCTGTTGTCTGATCTCAACGGTAAACTGAGCCGGCCGGAAGGTGACGGCGCTGATGGCGAAAGTATTTTCTTTAACATAAAAAAGAAGGCCGTCCGCCTGCTGGAACCGGCCTACAGCATGACGGAAAGGGCCAGAGTGCTGACCTTTGTCGGTCCTACAGGGGTTGGAAAAACAACAACACTGGCAAAGCTGGCCACAATATTCAGCCTTAATGACCATAAAAAGATTGCCCTGGTTGCGGTGCATACCTACCGGCTGGGGGCGGTGGAGCAGCTTCAGGCCTATGGGGATTTCCTCGGTGTTCCGGTTGAGGTGGTTATGACCCCGGCTGAACTGGCTAGAGTTTTGGAGAGCCACTCAGACAAAGATCATATCTTAATAGATACTGACGGCCGCTCGGCGCGAAATACGGGGCAGGTGTTGGAACTCAAGAGCTTTCTTGATGCTGTAAAAGAACCTCAAGACATTTTTCTTGTCCTGAGTTTAACCACAAAAAACCGGGATTTAAATAAAATTGCTCAAGAATTTTTGAAAATTAAATATTCTAAAATAATTTTTACAAAACTTGATGAAACTGAAACTCTTGGTTCAATTTTGAATTTAGTTTGTACATTCGGCATACCTGTAGCCTACCTGGCTGACGGCCGGGGGATGCCTGACAGTATTAGCGAGGCCGGACCCAAGAGTATAGCGAGGTTGCTGTTCAGGGGAGTTGACCCGGATGAAATTATGGCCACCTAAATCAGGCAGGATTTACCGGGACTCTGTAGTTAAGAGTGAGAAGGTTCCTCGCGGTCCCAGGGCCATCGCTGTGGCAAGCGGCAAAGGCGGAGTCGGCAAGACCAGCCTGACGGTAAACCTGGCCCTTTGCCTGGCCAGAATGGGCGTCAGGGTTACTCTTTTTGACGCGGATTTGGGTCTGGCCAACGCGGAGGTTATGATGGGGTTGACTCCCCGCTACAGTCTTTATGAAGTGCTTTATGGTGATAAAACCATAGAAGAAATAACTGTGCAGGGCCCGTTGGGAATAAATGTCATATCCGGCGGATCAGGTTTTATGGAAATGGCCAATCTGGATCACGCCAGGAGGCAGTGGCTTGTAAAAATGTTTAACCGGTTCAGTGGCCATGGCGAAGTTTTGCTGATTGACAACGGTGCGGGTATCAACAAGAATGTTTTGAGCTTTGTAGCTGCAGCGGGGGAAGTGATCATTGTGGTTACCCCTGATCCGACTTCGCTGACAGATGCTTACGCCCTAATTAAAGTACTGGCCAATTATAAAGTGCATTCGGAAGTATACCTGGTGGTAAACCGCGCGACCGACAAGCGGGAGGCCGCGAATACGCTGAACAGGATTCGAACGGTGGCCGGGCGGTTTCTGGACATAAAGATAAACGATTTGGGATGGATTCCGGAGGACAAGTCGGTAATTCAGGCGATAAAAAAACAGCAGCCATTTTTCCTGACCAGTCCCGGTTCACCTGCTTCCCGGAGTGTGGCCGGCATGGCGCAATTTCTAATCGGGGGTGAGCGTCCGTCTTTGGCCGGTGAGGGTTTCTGGAGCAAGTTGTTAAGGTTTTTCAATTAGGGGGCCTCGATATTGGCTGAAAAAAAATGGTTAAGGATAAACCAGAACATCCTGGTAACCCGCGCAGGTGGTGAGGATGACTGGTATGCTTCCAGCGTGCAGGATATAAATGACAGGGAATTTTGTATTTCGATGCCGGCTAAGGAATCAATCCCGTTGATTTTAATGAGTGGTGAGGCAGTAAAAATCTCATTTATATACGATAATTCAAGATTTGAGTTTGAAACCAGGGTTAAAGGGCGGCGCCACGATAATGTCCCGCTTTATGTGCTGACCCTGCCGAAAGAATATAAAAAGGTGCAGCTGAGAAAATTCGCCAGGGTCCCGGTTATTATGGAAGTCTGTTATGCCAGAATTCCTGAAGAAGGCAAACAACCGGTTTTTAACCGGGGTGACTGCCTGGACTTGAGCGGCGGCGGGATAAGATTGCTGATTAAAGAAGATTATCCTGTGGATACACGTTTAATAATAAAATTCACTCTTCCTTTTAAAACCGGCCCAGAGGAGATAGAAGCAGTGGGCAGGGTGGTAAGAACCTGGTCTCACGAGCAGGTCAGGTTGCAGCATGTTGCTGTTGAATTTGTAAAGATATATCGCAGGCAACAGGATTTAATCGTCCGCTACATTTTAAGCAAGATGTCTGAACAAAGGCGCCTCAGCTAGACGGTGAGGTTGGCGGAAGATCAGCCTCCTTGATAAAGGAGGGTAGGGATATGGCTGTTCCCGAAGAATTCTGGCGGGATTACCGCAGGACCAGGGACGAAAAGATGAAACACGAGCTGGTGTTGGCGCATCTTCCTCTGGTGAAATATCTTGCCGGGCGCCTGGCGGTAAAGTTACCCCCCGTTATCGACCAGGAGGATCTGGAGAGTTGCGGGGTATTCGGCCTGCTGGATGCGGTGGAAAAATATAATCCCGATATGGGGACCAGCTTTAAGGCTTACGCGTGCAGCCGCATCCGGGGTGCCATGATTGACGAGATTAGAAAGCTGAACTGGATTCCCCGCTCAAAGTGGCAAAAAATCCAGCAGTTAAATGCTGCGAGAGAAAAATTGCATAGAGAGCATGGTGAATTGATAAATAATGAAGAACTGGCTGAGGTCATGGGGGTAAGCTTGTCCGAACTGCGCAAGTTGACTGCGCAGGCCGGCCTGCTTNCCGTTTTATCTCTCGATGAAACTGCGCCGGGTACTGACGGTGAGCCGGTGCGTCTGGGGGACTTGATCCAGGACCAGACATGCCTTGATCCGCTGGACATCGTTGAAGGGGAGGAAGGAAAGCGCCTTTTGATTGAGGCCATCGGCGAACTTTCTGAAAAAGACCAGATTGTCTTATCGCTTTATTATCAAGAGGGCTTGACATTGAAGGAGATAAGTAAAGTGCTTGAAGTTTCAGAGTCAAGGGTTTGCCAGCTTCATACCAGGGCCTTGAACAGGCTCAGGAAAAAGCTGGAGCAGATTTCATACATACCAACATAAGGGAAGGGATCAGATGTTAAGAGGTTTGTATATGGCTGCTTCAGGGATGGATGTCCAGCAGGCCAGAATCGAGGGGACTGCGAACAACCTTGCTAATGCAGCAACACCGGGGTTTAAGAAGGAGCGCTTTTTAATTAAAAGCTTTCCCGAACAGCTTTTAATCGAAAAAGGAGGTCCGCAAGACCGGAGGTCATTGTTGTTGCCGCGTTCCAGGCGGATCGGGACATCGGGAATAGGAGCCCGGCTGGCGGAAGCATCAGTAGACTTTACTCCTGGAGTGATGCGGGAAACAGGGAATAAAACGGACCTTTTCCTGAAGGGGCCGGGCTTTTTTGCAGTAAATGCTCCTGTTCAGGAGGATCCGGAAAGGGTCTGTTATACTCGCAACGGTGCCTTTAAGATCGACGCGGAAGGCTACCTTGCTACTTCCAGTGGCTACCGGGTTCTTGGTGAGAGCGGTGAGATAAGACTGGATGCCGGCTCGAATTTCAAAGTTGATCCGGACGGGAGTATTAAAGTTGATGGTGTCCAGGTAGAGAAGATACGCCTGGTTGAGTTCAGCGACAATGCTGTCCTTAGTAAAGAAGCTGGTGACATATTTACCGGTGAGGGGATGGTGGAAAATACCTCTGCCACCACCGTTTATCAGGGATTTCTGGAAGTTTCCAATGTTAATGTGGCAGATGAGATAGTCGACCTGATTTCAGCAACACGGGCTTACGAGGCCGGCCAGCGATTAATCCAGTCTCAAGATGAATTGCTGGCCAAAGCAGTGAACCAGGTAGGCAGCTTAAGGCAATAAAANAGTGATAATGTGCTGGATTATAGAANATAATAAANATTTTAAAAGATATGGTATTATTATGGTATNATTAAGAGGTGATTGTTTGTGCTCAGAGCACTTTGCAGCGGNGCCTCCGGNCTTAATGCNCAGCAGTTGAAAATTGATGCGACGGCCAACAACCTGGCCAACATTAATACTACTGGTTTTAAAAAAATGNGGNTGAACTTTTCTCANNTGGTTAACCAGTTGCTTGAAAATTCAGGTATACCCACAGAACCNGGCANTCGNGAGATNACGGCGGGAAGCGGNGTCCGGGCNGCAGATGCGGTTGTGGTTTTTGACCCCGGTAATCTGGTTGAAACCGGACGGGAGCTGGATCTGGCCGTTCAAGGCGATGGTTTTTTCAAGGTCGTCCGGGGAAATGAAGAGTATTACACCCGTGACGGTACTTTCAGCCTCGACGGGAGCGGTAATTTAGTGTCTCCCGGTGGCTGCGGGCTGGAAGGGGTCCAGCTGGAGTCCGGAACAAGTAAGGTGACTATCACTGCCGATGGGGTAGTAAAAGCAGAAGGGCCAAATGGCGTTACAGAAGCAGGGCAGATAAATCTATATAAGTTCACCAGCATGGCCGGCCTGAAGCTGGAAGGAGAAAACCTCTTTTCCTTCGATAATGCTGCCGGCGAGGTTATTTCAGGCACTCCCGCGAGCCCGGGCTACGGCATTGTCAAACAGGGGTTTTTGGAAACAGCCAACCTCGATCTGACAGAGGAGATGACCAGCCTCATTGAAGCTCAACGTTTATATAGTTTTAATGCCCGCACGGTGAGAACAGTGGATGAAATGTGGGGTATGGCTAATAACTTGCGGAAGTAAGGTGATTTGGATGCAGTTTTCACCGGCAAGAGGGGCTTTGGCAGGTCAGCAGGCGTCTATTGCCGAAATCCAGGTGGGCATTGCTGAATTTAAAGTTACCATGCAGCCCAACCGTTTAATCACCCTGGGCCTTGGTTCGTGTGTGGGGGTTACCTTGTACGATCCTGTAGCCATGGTGGGGGGAATGTTACATATCATGCTTCCTGACAGCACCCAGTTTAATAATGTAACAAAACCAGCCAAGTTCGCCGATTTAGGGATACCTCTCCTTGTTTCTGAAATCAAGCGCAAAGGTGGAAGGGTTAATAACCTTCAGGCCAAGATAGCCGGTGGGGCACAAATGTTTTCCGGCTTAAATGAAAAGTTTATGCTCAATATCGGCGAGCGTAACATTATGATGACCAGGCGGACTCTAAAGGATATGGGCATAGAAATAATTGCTGAGGAAGTGGGCGGCAACCGGGGGAGGACCATGATTCTGGATACTGTGAACGGGCAGGTGTTCATCCGGACGGTGGGTGCCCAGCTAAAAGTAATTTAGACATACATGCCGCTGACGCGGCGCCGGCAGAAAGATGAAAATAACTTGGGGAAGGGTGGTTATCCCTAGTGAACGACTTGCGTAGCGCTGGTAACAGCACTTGGCGAAGCGGGTAGCAAGTATGAAAGTATATATTCAGTGAAACCGGTACTAAGGCATGGCGTTATCACCGCTCACTCCAGTGCTTCGCGCCGACAGCACATATGGCTCGCTTCGGGCGAAATTGGACCGCCTTCAATTCACCGTCCTGGTT
>Ga0067045_1028232_pt1 | contig 38832 bp, 36 predicted proteins | sample TerdegcTABiofilm_FD_59184 | JGI IMG/M metagenome (GOLD analysis project Ga0067045, IMG submission 59184) | Combined Assembly of (Gp0054472, Gp0054536) Wastewater bioreactor microbial communities from Singapore -Terephthalate degrading... | reverse complement strand
TACTGCAGGTTTATCCTGTGGGAGAGTAGGACACTGCCGGGAATTTTTTATTAGGGGGGTTAGATGGAAGAAAACAATGTAACCAGCAAGAAAAAATTAGCACAGAAAGTTGAAAAGATAATTAAATGGATAAAAACAAGAGTAAGAGCAGCAGGAAAAAAAGGTGTCATTTTTGGTTTAAGCGGAGGAATAGATTCAGCAGTTGTAGCTATTTGTTGTAAGGCAGCCTTTCCTGATAATTCCATGGCTTTGATATTACCCTGTGAGAGTAAGGAAAGGGATCTTTATGATGCCATGACTATTGTACAGAACTATAACATAAGATATCAGAATATTGATCTTACCCCAGTATATCAGCAATTATTGTCAATAACAAGCCCAAATGGTCATAATAATAAAGTGGCTAAAGCTAATATTAAACCAAGATTAAGGATGATAGTACTTTATTATTTTGCTAATATCCTGGAATATTTAGTTGTAGGGACTGGAAATAAGAGTGAAATATCGATTGGGTATTTTACAAAATATGGTGATGGCGGAGTAGATATTCTACCTTTAGGGAATATTTTAAAGAGTGAAATTTTTGACATTGCTCGATTATTAGAAGTACCAGAAACAATTATTACCAAGCCACCTTCAGCAGGTTTATGGGAAAATCAAACTGATGAGCAAGAAATGGGTTTTAGTTATGAACAACTGGATAATTTTCTGAAATATGGACAGATACAGGATAAAGAGGTGGAAAAAGTTATTTTGAAAATGAAAAGAAGAAGTGCTCATAAAAGAAAGTTACCACCATCACCAAAGGTTTAAAATGTTTGAAAATAGAATATCCCTATAAATAATGAATTAATAATGAAGATGATCTGTTATTTATATAGAATTGAAACAGTTTTTTTTATATGCTAAAATAAAAAAAACTTTAAAGGGGAAAACTTTATGTCAGGACATTCCAAATGGAGTACTATTAAAAGAAAAAAAGGGAAAGCTGATGCTGAGAAGGGTAAACTGTTCGGTAAAATTATCCGACTTATTTCAGTAGCAGCACGCCATGGTTCAGATCCTGAAACAAATGCTGATCTTCGTAATGCTATTCAGTTAGCTAGAGAAAATAATATGCCTAATGAAAACATTGAACGGGCGATTAAGAGAGGGACGGGTGAGATTGAAGGAATATCATATGAGGAAGTTATTTATGAAGGATATGGTCCGGGGGGTGTAGCAGTATTAGTTAAGGTTCTTACTGATAATCGCAATAGAACTGTTTCTGAAATTAGAAGAATTTTCTCCAAACACGGAGGTAACCTCGGTTCTACTGGTTGTGTAGCCTGGATTTTTTCTCAGAAGGCTTTCTTTTCCTTTGATAGAACAAAAGTAGATCAAGATAAAATACTTGATTTGGCTTTAACAGTAGAGGTAGATGATATTGAAATAGATGAAAAAAATATTGAAGTAACTTTACCTCCTTCTCAATTTGAAAAATTTAAAAGATTAATAAAAGAAAACCAGGTGGAATATTCCTATGCAGAAATTACTATGATTCCTCAAACTACTGTAGAACTGGATGGGAAAAAAGCGGAACAGATGTTACATTTGATGGAACAGTTAGAAGATCATGATGATGTACAGAATGTTTACGCTAATTTCAATATTGATGAAAATATTATGGAAGAACTTACTGCGGGATAGGGGCTAAATTTGATTATTTTAGGGATTGATCCAGGGCTTAATTATACTGGTTACGGATTGGTTGAACTCCAAAAAGATAAAATAAAAGCTATAAATTATGGATGTATTGTTAATGAGGTTAGTGAAACTTTAATTAATAAGATAAAGACAATATACTTTGAGATAGATAATATCATTAAAATTTATTCTCCTCATGAAATAGTTCTTGAGGAGATATTTTTTAGTAAAAATACCAGAAGTGCACTCGAGGTTGGAAAGGTTATAGGAGCGGTCGCTCTAATTTCTACCTTAGTAAGAATAGATTTTTTTGTTTATACTCCCTTACAGGTAAAACAGGCTGTGGTAGGATACGGTAGGGCTAGTAAAAATCAGGTCCAGGAAATGGTCAAATTGCTATTAAGTTTATCTCAAAAACCTAATAATGATCATGCTGCTGATGCTTTAGCTGTTGCTATCTGTCATATACATTATAAGTACCCTTATTAAATTAAGGGTATGTTAATTCCTGATTAATAGATTTTTCTAAGGATAGACAACTTTCAGACTCTGATAAGGAAAAGGATAATGATATCTTTTTTAACTGGAAAAATTGAATCAATTGAGCAGGATTCTATTATTATTAATGTAAATGGAATAGGTTATTTAGTGCATGTTCCTACCTATGAAAAGTTTGAAAGAAATGATGTTACCCAGACTGTATATACTTATCTCTATGTCAGAGAAGACCGTATGGTGTTATATGGTTTTTCTACTAAAAAAGAAAGAGATTTTTTTAAAATATTGATTGATACACCTGGAATTGGACCAAAAGTTGCGTTAAAGATAATTTCTGATATGGGAGCGGAACGTTTTCAATATGCAGTTCTCTCAGAAAATATAACTACCATCAGTAGTATACCAGGAATTGGTCTTAAATTGGCCAAAAAGATAATTCTGGAGTTAAAGGAAAAATTTAAGCAAATCCATATTGGTCAGGATACCATAGTAGAAGAAGGCAGGAAAGAAATTATCTCTGAAGGAATAGAGGCTTTGAAAGGTTTAGGTTATTCCGAGAGGGAAGCAAAAAAAAGAATTCTAAATGTTTTGGAGAAAATTGCAGATCAAAATTCAGTGAAAATTGAAGATTTGATTAGACAAGCTTTACGAAAATAATAGCCTACTTTACTAAATATTAACAATGATTTTTCTGGTAGCGTAAGTGTGAGAAAATGAATAAAAAAGAAGATTTAATTGAAAAAGATTTAAAAACAGAAAGTTGGGATTCTGAAGTAAATTTAAGACCACAAAGATTAATGCATTTTATTGGACAACAAAATGTTAAAAACAATCTTTCTATCTACATTAAAGCTGCTCTAAAAAGAGATGAACCAATAGATCACATTTTGCTCTATGGGCCCCCAGGGCTGGGAAAAACAACCTTAGCTAACATTATTGCTCAAGAGATGGGGGTAAATATTAAAATGACTTCTGGTCCAGTAATTGAAAGGGCTGGTGATTTAGCAGCTATATTAACTAATCTAAAAGAAAAAGATATCTTATTTATCGATGAGATACATCGCCTTAACCGAGCTGTGGAAGAAATTCTATATCCAGCTTTAGAAGATTTTGCTTTAGACATTATAATTGGCAAAGGTCCCAGTGCAAAATCAATTCGAATTAGTTTATCCAAATTTACTTTAATTGGAGCTACTACCAGAACTGGTCTTATTACTTCACCACTTAGAAGCCGTTTCGGGGTAATATCCCGTATTGGATATTATAACGAGGAAGAATTGCATCAGATTATTACTCGTTCTGCTCTTATTCTTGGTATAAAGATAGAAGAAGCTGCTTCTAAAGAAATTGCCAAGCGTTCTCGTGGTACTCCCAGAATTGCCAATAGATTATTAAAAAGAATTCGTGATTATGCTCAGATAGAGGGTGAGGGCTTTATCAGTAAAGAAATTGCTTTTTTCGCTCTAAAAAATATGGGTATTGATGATCAAGGTTTATGCGAAATCGATAAGCGTTTATTATTTACTATAATAGAGAAATTTCAGGGTGGACCTGTGGGACTTGGGACTCTGGCTGCCTCATTAAATGAGGATAGAGAGACTATATGTGATGTACATGAACCTTATCTTTTACAGAAAGGGTTTTTAACAAGAACACCTCAGGGTCGGAAAACAACAGAAAGAGCTTATCATTATTTTTACCAGCAGAAACATAAGCTAACTGAAAGCGATAATTCAACATTATTTTAAGGAGATGCAAAAAGAAGATGAATAGTATGCATACTATAGCTAAACTACTAATAATTTTTGGTCTAACCATGATAGTTATTGGCTTACTTTTTTTCTTGTTAGATAAACTTCCTTCTTTTTCTTTCCGCTTACCAGGTGATATTCTAATTCGGAAAAAAAATTTTGTCTTCTATTTTCCCTTAGGTCTATGTATTCTTATAAGTATTATATTAACACTTCTCTTGCAAATTTTTAAATAGCACTCTTATTTTTTAAATCAAATTAGCATAGAGTAAATGGAGTAAGATAAATGAAACAAGATATAAACTGTATTCAACAAGACAAATTGTATCACAGGTACCCAAAGTTTAGTTATATTTTTATAATTTTACTTCTTTTTTTTATCAATAATATGGAACTAAGAGCAGAAATACCTGTCTTGAGAGTGGGAATCTTTATAGATTATAAAGAGATTGGCTTAAAAGGGGATAAAGGTTTACAGATATATGATATATCTACCGGTAAAAGTTTATTAACTCAAAAAGATAATCAATCATTAAAAATAATTGCTGAATCACAAGGGATAAAAATCAATAATCAATCTTTAAAGATTAGTCAGGGTATCAGGGCCATTCCTATTGGTAAGGGATACCTGCAAGTAGAAGATAAAAAGTATAGAGGCGAAATCGAAATAATAGTAGAAAAATCACTTCTTAAGGTAATTAATATTATACAATTAGAAGAATATCTCTATGGAGTTTTACAGAAAGAAATATCTCCAAATTGGCCAATGGAAGTACTGAAGGCTCAAGCTATTGCTGCCAGAACCTTTGCCCTTTCTAATATGGATAAATACATAGACCAGGGATATCATATTTGTGCTACAACCAATAGCCAAGAATATGGTGGTGTTTTATTTGAACATCCAATTACCAATAAAGCGGTTGATGAGACCAAAGGAATTATTGTAGTATATGAAGGGAAACCTATTAATGCGGTCTACCATTCTGATAGTGGGGGGTATACAGAAAATTGTGAAGAAGTTTGGGGAAGTTATATTCCCTATCTGAGAAGTGTTTCCTCAGAATATGAAGCAATTGTCTCACCACCAAATCATCAATGGACTTATTCTCTTACAGAACAAGAGTTATTAGCAAAATTATCTCAGAAAGGTTGGCAATTAGATTATATTAAAGAAATTATTATTGGTGATAAAACAGCAACTGGCAGAGTAAAAACCATAGATATTGTGGGAAATAACGGCAAAAAGATTACCTTAAAAAGTAACGATTTTAGACTGCTGATAGGTCCAAATTTAATTAGAAGTTCATTATTTTCTCTGGAAAAGAAAGGAATTGGTAAGTCAGAAGAAAAGTCAGAAGAAAGAGTAGTTCCTGATAAAAAAGAGCAGGTAGAGCAGACAGCACCAAAATCAGTGAGTGATATTTTAAAAGAAGAAAGAGATTTTACCATACCTGAATTAATTGCTCTATTAAATAGACCTAAAAAAGCCCCGGAAAGCAAAGAAGTTCTTTTACCAGAAACTGTTAAGAAGGATGACCCACCTGGTGATTTGCTTGTTGTTTTTAATGGTAAAGGTAGTGGTCATGGTGTGGGACTTTCTCAGTGGGGAGCTTATGGAATGGCAACCTTAGGATTTAAGCATGAAGATATCTTAAAATATTATTATAAGGGAATCCAATTAACCAGGATATATTAAAAAGTATGGTAATAATGAGGTCGCAAATGGATATCACTCTCTTTGATTACAATTTACCTCATCAGCATATTGCCCAGGAGCCGCTAGCAAAAAGGGATGAAAGCAGATTGATGGTTCTGGATAGAAAAGAGAAAGAGATTAAACACCAAAAATTTTATCAGATTGTAGACTATTTAGAATCGGGTGACCTTCTGATTCTCAATGATAGTAAGGTAATTCCTGCTCGATTATTTGGTTATAAAAAAAGAACAGGTGGGAAGGTTGAAGTTTTACTTATTAATTCTCTATCAGAATATCGCTGGCAAGCTCTCATAAAACCTGGTCGAAAAACTCCTCCGGGAACTGAATTAATTTTTTCTCCCCAGTTGGAAGCTGAGGTTATTAGCAAAGACCAACAAGAGGGAATTTTTCTTCTTGCTATGAAGGCTGAGGGAAATATGCAGAAAATATTGCAAGAAATTGGTAAAATTCCAACTCCACCATATATTAAGAAGGAATTAAAAAATCCAATCTCTTATCAGACTGTTTATGCCAGAAAGAACGGTTCTATTGCTGCACCTACTGCTGGTATTCATTTTACCGAAGAACTTTTAACAAAGATTAAACAAAAGGGGATTGAGATAATTTATTTGACCTTACATATTGGTAGAGGAACTTTTGAGTTAGTTAAAGTTAACCAGGTAGAAAAACATCAAATGAAAGAAGAGTTATATACTATATCTTCTGAAAATGCTAAGATTATTAACCAGGCTCTTAGCAAGAAAAGAAGAATTATTGGAGTTGGAACATCAGTCACTAGGGCTTTAGAATCTTCTTTTACCAAAGATAGAATTTTAGCAGGCACCTCTTGGACTAAATTGTTTATTTATCCCGGTTATAATTTTAAGGTAATTAATGCTTTACTTACCAATTTTCATTTACCTCGTTCTACGCCTCTAATATTAGCATCTGCTTTTGCCGGAAAGGATTTTCTTTTTCAAGCTTATCATGAGGCGATTCAAGCTAAGTATCGTTTTTATAGTTTTGGAGATGCCATGTTTATTATCTAAATATCCCTTTAACCCTTAATAATACTTGTTTTAAAGTAACATTCTTTCCAAGAAAAGAATACCAGATTGACTTTTACTTATACAAAACAGTAAAATAAATTTTTTTGACCAGCATATTTAAAAGGGAATAGCATATTATTCTTCTAAAAATGAGGTATCTAAAAGTCCATTAATATTGATTTATTTGGCCTAAGGGAAAAGGGTAAAATGTCTATCAAATTTAAAATTATCAAAGAGATTGATAAAATTAATAATAAGGCCAGAGCGGGAATTATTGAAACAACTCATGGCCTGGTGGAAACTCCTGTATTTATGCCGGTAGGAACCCAGGCTACTATCAAAGGTATTTTACCGAAAGAAATTAATGATTTAGGTTTTTCCATAATATTATGCAACGCTTATCATTTATTTTTAAGACCTGGTCATCAACTAATTTATAAATCTGGTGGATTACATCAATTCATGGGTTGGAATAAAGCAATTCTAACAGATAGCGGAGGATTCCAGGTCTTTAGTTTAGGGAAAATAAATAAGATTAATGATGAAGGAGTTACTTTTCAATCTTATATTGATGGCACAAGACATTTTATAAATCCTGAAAAAGCTATGGAGATTCAAATGGCTTTAGGTTCTGATATAGCAATGGTTTTTGATCAATGTGTACCTTATCCTTCCAATAAATATGAAACACAACTAGCCGCAAATCGGACCTATCAATGGGCCAAAGAATGTCAGAAATATCATAATAGAAAAGACCAGGCCTTATTTGCTATTATTCAAGGCGGTCTATTCCATGATATTCGTAAGGAAAACACCTTGAAACTAAGGGAATTAGATTTTCCTGGGTATGCTCTGGGTGGGTTGAGCGTTGGAGAACCCAAACTAATGATGTATGAAATGTTAGAGGCCATAGTGCCTCTATTGCCTGCTGATAAACCCAGATACTTAATGGGAGTGGGTGCGCCTGAATCTATCCTGGAAGGAGTTATCAGGGGGATTGATATGTTTGATTGTGTCTTGCCTACCAGAAATGGAAGAAATGGTTGTCTTTTTACTCATAATGGAAAAATATCCATCACTCAGGCTCAATATAAAGAAGATTTTAGGCCACTTGACCAGTATTGTCACTGCTATACCTGTCAGAATTTTACCCGTGCTTATTTACGCCATCTTTATAAGGCTAAAGAAATGTTAGCACCGATTTTGGGGACAATTCATAACTTATATTTCATGCATCAATTGATGAAAAAGATCAGAGAGGCTATTTTAGAGGACAAATTAGAATCCTTTCAGAGAGAATTTTATCATAATTATTTAATTTCGGAAAATGAATAACAAGAAGAAAAAAATGATATTTATAATTTTAAGGACCAACTACTGAAAATATTTGATAAAAATAGATTTATTGGGTATAATTTAAAGGAATTACAAAAAGAAAGGTGTGTATTAAATAAATGACACAAGGAATTCAACAATTTTTACCTTTAATTATTATCTTTGCCATTTTTTATTTTATCCTGATACGTCCCCAACAGCAAAGACAGAAAAAACACAAAGAGATGTTAGATAGTTTAAAAGTAGGAGATAAGGTAATTACTATTGGAGGAATTTTCGGTATTATTAGAGAAATAAAAGGTGATGTTTTTACCTTAGAAATATCTAAAGATGTAAAGATAAATACTACCAGAAATGCTATTGGCTCTAAAAGAGAAAATTAAAATTCTGGAAGGACTGAAGGTAAGTGCTTAAGGGCAGGTTTTAAACCTGCCCTTCTTCTTATTTTTCTTTATTAGTAGAATTAAGAATAATCTAAAGATATTTTATTCTATTCAGGTACTGTGGGAAGGTATAAAATTAAATCATAATTTGACAGGGTAAATTATTCAATACTATAATCATATGGTTTTCGAAGCAAGAATTATTAACGATTTTCTATATCTATATAAAGAAGGTATGTTTTATTACCAATTTAAAATACATTTCAGGCATAGCGATGATTATTAAATATATATAATAAAGGGGATTTAATTCCCCTCTTATATTTAGAGGAGTTTTTAATATGAAGCAGTTAAGATTATTTAGATTAGCTTTTGTTATCTTGGTTGTTGGCCTTGCCCTTTTTTATGTCTTTCCCTTAGACAAGAATATAAATCTGGGACTTGACTTGCAAGGCGGGTCTCATATTGTTTTAGAATGTGTTGATTCCCCCCATGCACCAGTAGATAGTGATGCAGTAAATCGAGTAGTTGAAATCATCACTAATCGTATCAACCCTGAAGGAGTTAAAGAACCAGTTATTCAACGTCAGGGAGAAAGGAGGATTTTGGTACAATTACCAGGTATGGATGACCCTCAAGAGGCTGAGAAGCTTATTGGAAAGACTGCTTTATTGGAGTTTAAAGATGAAAGTGGGCAGACTTTATTGACAGGAGCCTATTTAAAAAATGCTAAAACTTCTTATGATCGTTTTGGCAGACCAAATGTGATATTGGAATTTAATGAAGAAGGTGCTAAATTATTTGAACAGGCTACAGTAAGGAATGTAGGAAAAATTTTAGCTATTACTTTGGATGGTCATGAAATTTCAGCACCAGTGGTACAAGAACCAATTCCCAGTGGGGAAGCCTCTATTGTCGGGCAGTTTACTTTAGAAGAAGCACAAAGATTAGCCTTATTATTAAGAAGTGGAGCTCTTCCTGTAGAAGTAAGAATTTTAGAAAATAGATCTGTTGGTCCCACTCTTGGTAAAGATTCTATTAACCGTGGTTTAAAAGCAGGTATCGTGGGATTGTTTTTGATACTTATATTTATGGTAATCTTTTATAAAGGGTTTGGTCTTGTGGCAGACCTGGCCTTATTAATATGCCTGCTATTAATAATGGGAGGATTGGCTATATTGAATGCTACCTTAACCTTGCCTGGTATAGCTGGAATTATTTTAACTATTGGCATGGCAGTCGATGCCAATATATTAATATTTGAGAGAATAAAAGAGGAATTGCAAATGGATAAGACATTCAGGGCATCTATTGAAGCTGGATTTTCTAAAGCCTTTAGAACAATTTTAGATGCCAATGTTACAACTTTGATTGCAGCAATAGCCCTTCTTTATTTTGGTAGCGGTCCGATAAGAGGGTTTGCGGTAACTTTGAGTATTGGCCTTGCCGCTAGTATGTTTACTGCTATTGTGGTAACGAAATTGATTCTGGAATTAATAGGGCAACACTTCACTAAGAATGCTCTAGTATAACCATAGGATATTGGAGGATCATTAATGGATTTAATTAAAAATACCGATATTAAATTTGTTTCTCGAAAAAAGGTTTTTTATCTTATTTCTGGTTTAATAATTTTGATAGGCATAATTTCTTTACTAGGGCAAGGATTTAACTTTGGTATCGATTTTGCGGGAGGCACCCTGATACAGCTGGATTTTGAAGAACAGGTAAATGTTACTGTTGCTGAAATTAGAAATGTGTTAGCAGATATAAATTTAGCCAGTAGCACTATTCAATCATTATCCAATAATGAATTTATAATCAGGATTGCCCAGATTGAACTACAAGAAAGGGAGAAAATATTTGCTTCCCTCCAGGAAAGAATTGGTCCTTTTCAGGTATTAAGAATTGAGATGGTCGGCCCCATTATTGGTCAAGCTCTAAAACGTTTGGCCTTTCTGGCAATAATTTTTGCTTTTATTGGTATTATTGTTTATATTACTATAAGATTTCAGTTTAGCTATGCCCTTGCTTCCATTATAGCCTTAGGACATGATGTACTGGTAGCCTTAGGAATCCTTTCTATAGTACGAAAAGAGATAACCATACCTATTATTGCTGCTATCCTGACCATTGTAGGATATTCCTTAAATAATACTATAGTAATTTTTGATAGATTGAGAGAAAATTTGAAATTAAAGTTACGTTCTCCTTTAGCAGAAATAGTTGATTTAAGTATAAATCAGTCCTTAAGTAGAACTATTAATACTGCTCTTACTACATTATTACCGATTCTGGCTTTATATTTCTTTGGTGGTACCTTATCTGATTTTGCTTTTGTCTTATTAGTTGGCATAACAGTTGGTACTTATTCCTCTATCTGTATAGCTGGGCCTATGTTATGGGATATAAAGAGTAAAACACAAAAAACGAAAAAAAATATTAATCAGGTCCGAAAAAATGTTCCTGAGCAGGCAGTTAAGCCACCAAAAAAAAGAATAGTAAAGAAATAACACAGAAAAAAATTGGAAGTATATTTATTATATAGTCTAGCTATGATTATCATAATATCAGGAGGAAATAACTGAATGGATTTAAGAGCAAAAATTAGAAATATTCCGGATTTTCCGGTTAAGGGTATACAATTTAAAGATATAACTACATTACTTAAAGATAAGGATGCTTATCGCTATTGTATTGACCAGATTACCCAACACTGCAAGACATTAGGAATTGATTTTATTGCTGGTATTGAGGCACGTGGCTTTATTATTGGAGCTCCTGTGGCTTATAATTTACATGTGGGATTTATTCCTATCCGTAAGGAAGGAAGATTACCCCATGAGGTGGAGAGAATTTCTTATCAATTAGAATATGGAGAAAATATCTTAGAAATTCACCGAGATGCCTTTCAGAGAGGCAGTCGTATTATGGTGATAGATGACTTACTGGCAACTGGCGGAACAACCTTAGCAGTTTTTAAGCTTATTGAAAAATTAGAGGGAGAAGTAGTAGGTGCGGATTTTATTGTGGAACTGGAGATGCTAAAAGGCCGAGAAAAATTAAGAGGATATGAAATATTTTCTCTGGTACGATATAATATATAACAGTTCCTGGAGGTAAACCAGAATATAGAAGATTGGGAGCAAACTATAATATTTTAAAATATTTTAAATATACGTATTGTCCCAAAGCGGACCAATACTGATGATCATTATTTTATACTCAGAGCAACCAGGATTTGTTGCTTTAAAGAAATTGTTGTTCAAATAAGAATACCCATACTGTAATTTCTCACCAACTTGAAACAGAATATATATAAATTTTTTCATTCTTGGTAATAAAAAAAGACCTTACACCTGAAGTGGTTTTTGGCTTTCTGGCTATGGTCAGTAAATAATCCTATCTGGTCAGGACCTGTGTTAAAAACTAGCCAAACAATCTCATTCACTAACATAGTAGTAGAGAAAAGATAAAAAAATATTGTATAAAAAACCAGAAAGGAAAATTTATATCAAAAAGGTATTAACTACTTCAAATAATAATAGCTTATATCATATAAAATAGAAGAGGTATCTAAAATAGATAAATCTATTACCCTTGATACATTAATTGAAAAAATAAAGTCTTACCACCCGGAAGCAGATATTGATTTCTTGCAGAGGGCTTATAAGTTTTCACAGGAAGCTCACCAGAATCAAAAAAGATATTCTGGTCAACCATATTTATCACATCCTTTAGAGGTAGCTGATATATTAGCTGATTTAAATATGGATATTATTACTATTGTAGCTGGTTTACTACACGATGTAGTGGAGGATACCCATGTAAATTTGGAGGAGATAAGAAATAATTTTGGGGAAGAAGTCGCAATGCTGGTAAATGGTGTTACCAAGCTGAGTAAGATTTCTTTCCGAACCAAAGAGGAAAGACAAGTAGAAAATTTTCGGAAAATGTTTTTAGCCATAGCTGAAGATATAAGAGTTATTCTGATTAAATTAGCCGATAGATTAAATAATATGCGTACTTTGAAATATATGCCTCTTTATAAACGTCTAAAAAAAGCACGGGAGACATTAGATATTTATGTTCCTATTGCCAATAGGTTGGGTTTATACCGGGTAAAGTGGGAATTAGAAGACCATGTACTGCTTAATTTAGATCCTCAAAAATATAGTGATTTGGCGAAAAAAGTAGCTCGAAGTAGGGCAGAGAGAGAACAGTACATTGAATTTATTAAAAATAGAATAGAAGAGGAATTAAAAAAATTTGGTATTAAGGCTAGAATACAGGGTAGACCAAAAAATATTTATAGTATTTATAAAAAAATGCAAGAACAGGATAAAGATTTTTTTCAAATTTATGATCTGATGGCTATTAGAATTATATGTAATTCCATCACTGATTGCTACGCTTCTTTAGGACTTCTCCATTCAATTTGGAAGCCTATGCCGGGTAGATTTAAAGATTATATAGCTATGCCTAAATCAAATATGTACCAATCTTTGCACACAACTGTTATAACTTCTGAAGGAGAGCCTTTAGAAGTTCAGATTAGAACTGAGGAAATGCACCGTACTGCTGAATATGGTATTGCTGCTCATTGGAAATACAAAGAAAAAGGTGATTTTTTAAAGAACAGTAAATTTGAAGAAAGACTAACCTGGTTAAGACAAATATTGGATTGGCAGAAAGAGCTAAGAGACCCCCGTGAATTTATGGAAAATCTAAAAATTGATCTATTACAATATGAAGTATATACCTTTACCCCTAAAGGTGATGTAAAAATATTACCGTTGGGTGCTACTCCTGTGGATTTTGCTTATGCTATCCATACAGAAATTGGTCATCATTGTGTTGGGGCCAAGATAAATAATAAAATTGTACCTCTTGATCGTAAATTAAAAAGTGGTGATATAGTAGAGATAATAACCTCCAAAACTTCTACTGGCCCAAGCAGAGATTGGTTAAAATTTGTTCAGACTTCAGGAGCTAAAACTCGTATTAAGTCATGGTTTAAAAAAGAGTTTCGTTTAGAAAATATCGAAAAAGGCAAAACATTGATATTACGTGAACTCGAGAAATTCAGGTTATCCTGGAGTGTAGAATTAGAAAAAAAACTTGCTGAAATATGTCAACCTATGGGTTATACCGATCCTGATTCTTTACTGGAGGCAGTTGGCTACAAAAAGTTGAGTCCTACACAATTAATCAATAAGCTTTTACCTCAGGTGAAAAAGCAAGAGTCCCAGGTTAAGGAAGAGGTCGTTCAAGAGAAAAAGGTTGAGAAGGGAGTCAAGATTGAGGGAGTAGATAATGTTTTACTACGGTTTGCTAAATGTTGTCACCCTGTACCTGGTGATGATATCATCGGCTATATTACTAGAGGTAGGGGAGTTACTATTCATCGTACCCAATGTCCAAATATAAAACATTTTGCTCAGGAAGAGGAAAGGTTTATTAATGCTGAATGGTATGAGACAGAGGAGCATTCTTTCCCGGTAAATATTAAAATTGTATCGTTAGATAGGAAGAATTTAATTTCAGATATATCAATGGTACTCTCCAATTATAAAGCTGGAATAACCTATATTAATGGGGTAACAGATCGGAACAATATTGCTATTATTAATCTCACTATTGAAGTTAGTACTTTAGAGCATTTAAAGGAAATTATGACTCGTTTGAGAGGTTTAAAATCGGTAAAAGAAGTAAAAAGAATGGAAGGAGATTAAAATAAGTAAACTATGAAGGCAGTAATTCAAAGGGTGAGTAAGGCTGTAGTAAGGGTAGAGCAAGAGACAATTGCTCAGATTAAGGATGGTCTGTTGATTTTGTTGGGTGTGAAGAAGGATGATACTAATAAAGAGGCAGAATTACTAGCCAAAAAGACCGTTCATTTACGGATTTTTAATGATGAACAGGGGAAAATGAATTTGTCTTTATTCGATATTCGGGGGGAGGTTCTAGTAGTATCACAATTTACCCTTTATGGGAACTGCAAGAAAGGAAGAAGACCAAGTTTTATTGATGCTGCTTTACCGGAAAAAGCAGATTTGTTATATCAGTATTATGTAAAATGTTTAAGAAAGGAGAACCTTTCCGTACAAACAGGACAGTTTCAAGCTATTATGCAGGTGGAATTGATTAATGAAGGACCAGTTACCATTATCCTGGATAGTGATGAATTGTAAGAAATATGAATTTAGTTATTACAGAAAGAGAGAACTTGCTTAATGAATAAAAAGGAAAAAGATTTTTATTTTAAAAAAATAATTTTAGGAAAACTGGCAACTAATTGTTATATTCTGGGATGCCATCAAACTAAGGAAGCAGTAGTCATTGATCCGGCAGAAGAAAGTATTACTTTATTGGAAATAATAAAAGAAAATAGATTTCAACTAAAGTATATTATTAATACCCATGGACATGCGGATCATATTGGAGGAAATAAAATTTTAAAAGAGAAATATTTAGCAAAACTATTAGTACACATGTTAGATGAAGAAATGTTAATTGATCCCAAAAAAAATTATTCGTTTTATACCGGGTTACCTATTCAATCTCCTCCTCCTGATGATTATTTAGAAGAGGGAATGTCTTTATTTTTCGGTAACTATCATCTTTTTATTATTCACACTCCTGGTCATTCCCCAGGCAGTGTTTCTCTTAAGTTAGATAATATGATTTTTACTGGTGATACCTTATTTAAAGATGGTATTGGCCGTACAGACCTTCCCGGAGGATCTATGTCTGATATAAAAAGATCGATAAAAGAAAAACTGTTTATTTTTGATGGTTCTTGTTCTGTATTTCCTGGACATGGTCCTGCCACAACTATAAATCAAGAAGTACAGAATAATCCCTGGTTAAAATAAAATTAATATTAAATAAGCAATAAAGGGGAAAGATATGTTTTCTTATGATATAAAAGATATTAATCTTGCTCAACAGGGTCTCCAGCGGATAAAATGGGCGCAAAGTCAGATGCCAGTTTTAGAAGATATAAAAAGGCGTTTTGCAATGGAAAAACCTTTACCAAAAGTTAGAATTGCTGCCTGTCTCCATGTAACTACTGAAACAGCGAATTTAATGATTTCTTTGAAAGCTGCTGGAGCTAAACCAGTTTTATGTGCTTCGAATCCTTTAAGTACTCAGGATGATGTAGCAGCATCATTGGTACAAGATTTTCAGATTCCAGTATTTGCCATAAGGGGAATAGATCAGAAGGGATATTATCAGCATATAAGTAGGGTATTGGATTGTCAACCACAAATTACTATGGATGATGGAGCTGATCTGGTTACCATGATTCATAATAACAGAAAAGAACTAATAGCCAATATTATTGGTGGTACAGAGGAAACAACTACCGGGGTTATTAGATTAAGAAGTATGGAAAAAGAAGGAGTTTTACAATACCCCATCATTGCCGTGAATGATGCTTTGACGAAGCATCTTTTTGATAATAGATATGGAACTGGTCAAAGCACCATCGATGGTTTACTGAGATCAACCAATATTTTGTTAGCTGGTAAAATTATGGTAATATGTGGATATGGTTGGTGCGCCAGAGGAGTAGCCAATAGAGCAAGAGGTATGGGGGCTCGAGTAATTATTACTGAAGTTGATCCATTGAAGGCTTTAGAGGCAGTTATGGATGGATTTCAGGTAACTACCATAAACCAGGCAGCAAAAATAGGAGACATATTTATTACCTTAACTGGTAATAAAAATGTAATTAGTAAAAATGAATTCCTTGTAATGAAGAATGGAGCAATTTTAGCTAATGCTGGACATTTTAATGTTGAAATCGATATATCTATTTTAGAGAAACTGGCAATAAGAAAAGAAGTAGTGCGAAATGGTGTGTTATCATATATTTTCTCCAATGAAAAGCAATTATTTTTATTAGCGGAAGGTAGATTATTAAATCTAGCTGCAGCTGAAGGCCATCCGGCTAGTGTAATGGATATGAGTTTTGCTAATCAGGCTTTATCACTGGAATATTTATTTAAGAAAGCCAATTCTTTGTTAAAGAAGGTTTATACTGTTCCCCCAGAAATTGATAGAAAGATTGCCTTACTCAAGCTACAAAGTATGGGTATTGAAATTGATAAACTTACTGCTGAACAAATAACATATTTACAGAGCTGGCAAGAAGGTACATAATGTGATAAATTTAAATTATAAGATGAAAACAGAAAATAGCATAAGGAAGGATGAAGTTCATTTTTGGAATTATCTGAAAGAAGGGATTCTTAATCTTATTTTTCCTCTGATTTGTGAGAATTGTGGCAAATTGATAAAAGAAGCCAAAGGTTATAGTATTTGCGATGATTGCCTTAAGCAGATTAAAATAATTTCTCCTCCTTATTGTTATCAATGTGGTAAACCTTTTTCTCCAGAAGTTGAGTTTGAAAAAGAAGCTCTATGTGCTGATTGTCTTAATAAAAAACAACATTTCTATTTTGTTAGAACTGTAGTTTATTATCAGGGAATATTGAGAAAATGTATCCATTTACTTAAATATAAAAAGCAGGTAAAATTAATTAAACCATTGGCTGATTTAATGATTAAATATCTTCAAGAAGATGATCTGATAGATATAAGAAGAATAGACTTAATTATCCCGGTTCCTTTATTTATAGATGATTATAGAAAAAGGGGTTTTAATCAGAGTTCATTATTGGCAAAATATATTGCGGATTATTTTTCTGTTTCCTTTTCTGAAGATTTATTATGGAAAGTTAAAGGTAATCTTTCTCAAGTTGGATTATCAAAAACAGAGCGGAAAAGCAATGTAAAGGATGTTTATACTGTTAATTCATCTTTTCCCGAAAAAAATATTTCCCGGCTTCTGTTGATTGATGATATCTATACCACTGGTGCTACTATAGAGGCTTGCTGCCTGGAATTAAGGAAAATAGCAGTAAAAGAAATTTATGTTTTAACTTTAGCTAGGGGGTTGTGAATAATGTCAGGTAATCCCTCCTTAGAGCTGTGGTTGAAAGTCGATGCCAGCCGCAGGCAAAACGACCCACGTAAGGTAACGATTATAAGTTACTGAGCATGGTGCGGCTTTGGAGTAAGACCTGCCTTATCATCTCGAAATGATAAGAGAAGAGTAGTAGTGAAAAGATAGCGAAACTCTCAGCAGGCGAGTGTGGGGGAAAAGACCAGGTCAGTCTAAGGAGGGAATCATGGTAGGCAAGAAAAGACTTATCCGCTTGTTATGAGAAGGTAAAAGTAAGTAATTTTTATAAATAAAGTAGAAAATAAATTAATATAAATGTTATAATATAATTAAAATAAAATATAAAATAGCTAAGAACGATTATTAGTAGAAAAATCTTAGTTAGCAAGATATATAATCAGTTGATGGAATTTTTTTATTTTCATAAAAAAATCTTTAATGACAGTTAAATAGGCAAAATTCTAAGTTGAATGGCAACTTGAAATTAGTAAGGATTAGGAATTTACCTGGCTTTCTGGTGGAAATAATTTAACTGAAGGAGGATAAGAATAATGAATTTAATTATTAAAGGGAAACAATTTGAAGTAACAGACTCCCTGGAAAATTATATCAAGAAAAAAATGAAAAAATTACAAAAATATTTTGATCAGATTATGGAAGCTGTTGCTACCATTAGTGTAGAAAAAAATAGGCATATATTTGAAGTCACTCTACAGGCTAAAAAGGCAATTATTAGAGCAGAGGAAGAAAGTGACGATATTTATAATTCTATTGATAGAGTAATAGCAAAGCTGGAGAGGCAGATTATTAAATATAAGGAAAAACTTTACTATAAATATGGAAACGAATATAACAAAGAACCTGTTTCTAATATTTTAGAAGAGGAAGGATATCATCTTGGTGATAAATCTAACCAGGATAGAAAGATTGTAAAGACTAAAAGATTTGCCATAAAACCAATGTCTCCGGAAGAGGCTAGTTTACAGATGGAACTCTTGGGACACAATTTCTATGTTTTTAGTAATGAGGAGACCGCTCAAATCAATGTTATCTATAAGAGAAAGGATGGCAATTTCGGTTTGATTGAACCAGAAGTGTAAAAAAGAGGGGGACCTAATGAGTAATATTTCCATAAATGATTTTCGCAATTTTATTATTTCACCTCAGTTTGCTTCCAGGATAACAGAGATTGAAAAATCTATAAATTCATTAAATGGAGTGTTATTTTCCAAAATTGTTCTAGCTGATAATAAAGAAATAAAGGAAATTCATATTATTACCAGAGATTTATTTAGCCCCAAAAAGATTAGTCGCGATGTGGAATCGCTTTTGATGGCAAAATATAATATTGCCATTGATTATCGTAAAATCAGCATTGCTCAGGTAACAGAAGAAAAAAGCCATTCTCAAAGATTAAAATTTACTGATTTGTTAATTACTTCTGAGGGTGATAATTTACAAGTAATAGTTAAACTGGAAAACAATAATAAAATATTTGAAGGTAAAATTAACTGTGTAAACTGGGATAAAAACAGAGAATATATAATTACCAGAGCTACTCTGGAGGCAATTACCTCTTTTTTAAGTGGCAAGGTTTTTTTTCAAATAGAAGAGATTAAAAAGGTAAATCTGGAAGAAAGAGAAGTAGTTTTGATTTCTATAAATTTAATTAATGAGCAAGGAAAGGAGAATTTAGTTGGGGCTGCCCTAATAGAGGATGACCATTATAAGTCTTTAGTAAAGGCAATATTAAAGGCAGTCAATCGAAGAATCCTGGTTAAATAAAATAGTTGAGAAAAATTGATCTAATTATTTAGCAAGATAGGTCGGTGATTCTTAGATAAAACCATTTAAAAGGAGATAATAAGTAGCAAAATCGTTCTCTAATTGAGCGAAGCGAAGCGGTTTTTGCTTGTTCTTTTTTAAGAACAAAGAAAAACCGTGGAGGTGCGACATGAAAATTAATAAAGCCAAAATCATTAGCTTTTTAATTAGTGTCATGGCCTTGCTACTGGCCGGTGGCGCCAAATTTAAATGGTAAATAACTGAGGGTCACCGACCTATTTTTGTAATTTTAGAATGGGAGAATATGGATTGAACTTTAAGATAAAAATTTTTATTTCTTTTATTGTATTATTGGCTATTACTGTCTTTATCCTGCTACTTCCTACCATGCCCGAGTTTTCTGGTATCTGGCTACCTATAATGTTTTTTATTATTATTGCTGTTTTGGCTGAATATTTGGCTGTTTATTTACCTGCTGGCGGTAAAATTACCGTTGCCTTTCCCATAAGTTTTGTGATTATCCTGGTTTATGGTCCAGCTATGGCTATGCTTTTAGAGGCTTTAAGTGTGGTTTGGGAGATTTTTAGAAAGAAAGAAGTTTGGTATAAAACTATTTTTAATGTAGCTCAATATTCTCTATCTTCAGGATTAGCGGGGGTAATATATTTATTTACTGGTGGTCTGGTAGGGAAACAAAATTTCATTAATTATTTGCTACCAGCAGCGTTATGTGCGCTCACTTATTGTTTAGTCAACTCTTTCCTGGTGGCTATGGTGATCTCTCTTGATTCAGGAATGAATATAGGAAAGGTATACCGAATAAATATGAAAGAAGTACTACCTAGCTATTTAGCTGAAGCGCCACTGGGCTTCATTATGGCTATTATCTATGTGCAGATTGGTATTTCAGGTATCCTTTTATTCTTCTTTCCCCTCTTTTTAGCCCGACAATCCTTTGAATTATATACCAGAATGCGTAAAATGTATTTAGATACTATTCGCACCCTGGCCGCCACTATTGATGCTAAAGATCCCTATACCCATGGTCATTCAGAGCGAGTTTCTCGTATGGCTGTGCAATTGGCCAAACAACTAGAATTTCCAGAAACGGAAATAGAATACCTTGAATATGCTGCTATCTTGCATGATATTGGTAAAATAGGAATAGAAGATCGTATACTTGGTAAAAAGGATAAATTAACCGAACAAGAATATGAAAAAATTAAAGAACATCCGGTTATTGGAGCTAATATAATTGAATCAATTGAATTTTTAAAAAAATGTTCTAAAGCTGTTTTATATCACCATGAACGGTTTGATGGTAGGGGGTATCCTCATGGTTTGAAGGGTGAGGCAATACCAAAAGCAGCTCGACTGTTGGCTATAGTAGATGCTTATGATGCAATGAACTCTGATCGTCCTTATCGCAAAAAATTATCAAGAGTAGAAATTTTACAGGAATTTGAAGACGGAGCAGGTAGACAATTTGACCCAGTTATGGCCAAAGCTTTTATTTCTTTGGTGAGAGAAGAGAGGATGAATTAATGTTATATATAATTATTATCATTATTAGTATTATTACCGGTTTATTACGGGGTGGTGAGCTGGAGAGGCTGGCCAATATTTATATAAAAGGAGTCTATTTATTTGCCATGGCCCTCTTCTTAAGGATAGCAGTAGAGATATTCGAATGGTTAGATTTTTCTTTTATGCACAGCTATAGCCCTTATTTAATAATTATTTCTTATTTGTTATTGATTTTTGTATCGATGCATAATATAAAACAACCTGGTTTTAAGTATATTATTTTAGGTTTATTACTTAATGCTTTTGTTATCACAGTCAATGGAGGCAGAATGCCAGTTTTAATAAGAAATGGTATTATAAAAAATATTAGTACAGGTAATTTTATAGAGACACAAACCAGAACAATTCATTCTCTGATAAATAACAATACATTATTTGCTTTTTTAGGGGATGTTATTACTATTCCCAAACCTTTTCCAGAAACAGTTATTATTAGTGTTGGTGATGTTATGATATTCATCGGTTTATTTGTTCTTATTCACAAAACCATGATGAGAGAGGATAAAGTATTAGCTGAAGAGATAAGCATAGAATAAAACAGGAAGGAAATTTCTTAGGATGATTAATATTACCGGTAGATTATTTGGAGATTCTAATCTTAGAGAATTAAATAAATTGAAACCATGGGTGGAAAAAATTAATCAACTGGATTCAGAAATAAAGGAACTAACAGATGTTGAATTGAAAGGGAAAACGGAATACTTTAAAAAGAAACTTGTTGATGGTGTCTCTTTGGAGGAGATACTACCAGAGGCTTTTGCTGTGGTACGAGAGGCTGCTTCTCGAGCTATTAATATGCGCCATTTTGATGTTCAATTGATAGGTGGTATAGTATTACACCAGGGGAAAATTGCGGAGATGGCTACTGGTGAAGGTAAGACATTGGTAGCTACTCTACCAGCTTATTTGAATGCTCTTACTGGAAAAAGTGTACATATTGTTACAGTTAATGATTATTTAGCCAAAAGAGACCGTTTCTGGATGGGTCCTGTTTATGAGTTTTTAGGATTGAAGGTGGGCTTAATTCAACATGATATGAATACCCAACAAAGAAAAGAGGCTTATCAATCAGATGTAGTCTATGGGACTAATAACGAATTTGGCTTTGATTATTTAAGAGACAATATGAGTATTAGTCCTGAGGAAATTGTCCAGCACGAGCATGAATTTGCTATCATTGATGAAGTTGACAGTATCTTAATTGATGAAGCCAGAACCCCACTTATAATATCTGGACCAACAGAAGAATCTACTAATAAATATTTTCAAATAGATAAATTAATCTATAAATTGAAGGAGGAGCGGGACTTTAAGATAAACGAAAAGGAAAGGACTGCCTACTTGACGGAAGAGGGAGTAACCAGGATGGAGAACTTGCTGGGAGTTGATAATTTATATGCCCAAAATAATGTCCATTTGCAACACCATATTATTCAAGCTCTAAGAGCTCATAAACTGTTTAAGAGAGATGTGGATTATGTGGTAAAAAATGGTGAAGTGATTATTGTAGATGAATTTACCGGACGTCTTATGTTTGGTAGGAGATATAGTGATGGTTTACATCAAGCTATTGAGGCTAAAGAAAATGTGGCTATTGCTCGTGAGAGTCAAACCTTAGCTACTATAACCTTTCAAAATTTTTTCCGCTTATATCGAAAATTAGCTGGCATGACTGGCACAGCAAAGACTGAAGAAAATGAGTTTATTGAAATCTATAACTTACCAGTAGTAGTAATTCCTCCCAATAGAAGATTAATAAGATATAGTTATCCTGATGTAATTTACAAAACTGAAAAGGAAAAGTTTGAGGCCGTTGTGCAAGAAATTAAAGAATTACATCAACAAGGAAGACCAGTATTAGTAGGCACAGTGTCCATTGAAAAATCGGAAAGATTAAGTAAAATGTTGCGCAAGGAAAACATTGAACATAATGTTTTGAATGCTAAGAATCATGAAAAGGAAGCAGAAATTGTAGCTGAAGCTGGTCAAAGAGGGAAAGTAACTATCTCAACTAATATGGCCGGAAGAGGTACGGACATTGTTTTAGGTCCAGGTGTAGCAGAAATGGGAGGATTGCATGTTATTGGCACTGAACGGCATGAAAGCAGGAGAATTGATAATCAACTGAGAGGTAGGGCTGGTAGACAGGGTGATCCTGGATCTTCTCGCTTTTTTTTATCCCTGGAAGATGACCTTTTACGTTTATTTGGTTCAGAAAGAATTGCTGGTTTCATGGAAAAATTAGGAGTAGAAGAAGGGACACCTATTGAACATCCTTTTATTACTCGGTCTATAGAAGGAGCACAGAAAAGAGTTGAGGCAAGAAATTTCGAGATTAGAAAACAATTATTAGAATTTGATAATGAAATGGAATTCCAGAGAAAGATTATCTATGAACAGAGAAGAACAGTTTTATTTAGTAATGATATCAAGGATATCATCTGGGGTATGATTGAAGACACGGTAAACAATATGTTACAAAGATATACCAGCAAAGATGTTTACCCGGAAGAATGGAATTTAGAGGCTCTTAAAGAACATTTTTATGAAATTTTCGGAATGGCAATAACCTTACCCAAAGATGTTACCAAATTAACGGTTACCTCTCTGCGCGATAATTTATGGGAAAAGGCTAAAGAAGGTTACCAAAATAAAGAAAATGAACTTAGCTCCATCTTAATGAGGCAGATAGAAAAGATGATTTTACTTAGGATAGTAGATCGTGAATGGAAGGACCATCTGAAAAGATTAGATGACTTAAAACAGGGTATTGGTTTAAGAGCCTATGGGCAGAAAGATCCTTTAATGGAATATCACTTTGAAGCTCATAATATGTTTCAAAATATGATTGAAAATATAAAGGAAGATAGTATAAAGTTCATCTATCGGGTTAAGATTCAACAAAGACCACCGATAATAGAAAGAGAACAAGAGGCTAATCAGAAAGTTAAAATATTAGGACCGACAAAGAGTGAACCAAGAAAGATTGTGGAAAAGGGTATAACTGCAAAAAAAAAGATTGGTAGGAATGATCCCTGTCCTTGTGGTAGTGGGTTAAAATATAAATATTGTTGTGGCAAGTAAGTTGTAAGTTCATTTCTTAAATAGATAAAATTTTTTCAAGAAAGTTAATTAAAAAAGGAAAGGTGTTCTAAACTAATGATAGAAATTGATAGTATCGCGCTAAAATCGAGAATAAATTGGTTAAAAAATAAAATAAAAGAATTAGGAGATCATCTTTGAAGTTGACCGTAAAGAAAGTCGTATAAAAGATATTACCAGACAGATGCAATCTAATTCATTCTGGCAGAAACAGGAGCAAGCCCATCTTCTAAACAAAGAGTTAAAAGATTTAAAAAGTACATTAGAGGAATACCAGGATATTAATGAACAAATAGAAGAATTATCTATTCTTTATGAATTGAATAGTCAGGAGAATAATAGCGAGGTCTGGCAGGAAATTTCTGTTAAAATTCAGAATTTAGAGCAAGCTATTAGCAGTCAAGAAAAAAGTCTTCTTTTTGCTGGAGAATATGATAAGCACAATGCCATTGTATCTATTCATCCCGGTGCGGGTGGGACGGAGTCCCAGGACTGGGCAGAGATGTTACTTAGAATGTATCTTAAATGGGCAGAGAAAAATAATTTTAAATCGGAAATCGTTGATTTTATGCCTGGTGATGAAGCGGGAATTAAAAGTGTTACTTTTACTGTTAATGGTAAAAATGCTTATGGCCTATTAAAATCGGAAAAGGGTATTCATCGTTTGGTACGAATTTCCCCCTTTGATGCCAATAGAAGGAGGCATACTTCCTTTGCTTCAGTGGAAGTGATACCAGAAATAGAAGAGGACATTAAGATTGATATTGCTGAATCAGACTTGAGAGTAGACACCTATCGGGCTACTGGAGCAGGGGGACAGCACGTGAATACTACTGATTCAGCAGTTCGTATTACACATTTACCTACCAAAATTGTGGTGCAATGTCAGAACGAACGTTCTCAGTATAGTAATCGGATAACAGCTATGAAAATATTGAGAGCACGTTTGTTTGAATATTATCAGAGGAAAAAAGAAGAAGACCTGGAAAAGATAAGTGGTGATAAAAAGGATATAGCCTGGGGCAATCAAATTAGATCTTATGTCTTTCAACCTTATCAATTGGTTAAGGATCATCGTACCAAAGTGGAAAGTAGTAATATACAGCAAATTATGGATGGAGAAATTCAAATATTTATTGATGCTTACCTGAAATATTTTCAGAAAAATAATAAACAATAATTTTTATTATCTCTAAAAGGAGGACCTCAATGATCAAGGAAATGAAAATAAAAAATTTTATGGATTTACTTGCTTCCAGTTCTGCTACACCAGGAGGAGGGAGTGTAGCAGCCCTTACTGGCGCAATGGGGGCTGCTTTGCTTTCTATGGTGAGTAATTTAACATTAGGAAAAGAAAAATATCGAGATATAGAGGATGAGATTAAAGGATTATTGAAAAGGAGTGAAAGCCTTAGAGCACAACTGGAAAAACTGACAGAAGAAGATGTTGAAGCATTTAACCAGCTTATGGCAGTTATGAAACTACCAAAAAATAATGAAAAGGAGAAGAAAGATAGAGACCAGAGATTGCAGATTGCCTTAATTGAAGCAGCACGGGTGCCATTAGAAGTAGCTAAAAAGAGTAAAGAAATAATAGATATGGGTCAGGAGATAGCCAGCAAAGGTAATAAAAATGCTATAAGTGATGTAGGAGTGGGAGTAATATTGGCCGAGGCTGCCCTGGAAAGTGCCATAATTAATGTAAAAATAAATTTAAAATTAATTAGGGATGAAAGTTTAAAAAAAGAAATAATTGAGGAGATAAAAAATATTACCGAATTGGTCAAAGAAGAAAAGGATAAAATAATAAATGAGGTATTACAAAGACTATAAAATTGATTATTTATAAGATTAGAGATAGATGTAAAAAATATTTAACTCATATATTTTATTAGTTTAATCCTTATCCACAAATCTTTCCAAAAATTTCAAAAATATTTTCTTTTTTTTGGAAATGTGTTATAATAAACAAAAATGATGGATAAATTGCATTATTATAAAAAATGCAACAATAATTGCATATTATATCAGATAGACGGATAAAATTTATACTATGGCTAAACATTCTTCTTTACAAAAAAATATTGAAAAAAATCTTCCCAAGATGAGTGAAAGTCAGAAAAGAATTGCCTACTATCTATTGAAAAATTATGATAAAGCCGCTTTTTTAACTGCTGCCAAAGTAGGAAAAGAAGTTGGGGTGAGCGAATCTACTATTGTCCGTTTTGCTAATTCGTTAGGGTATAATGGATTTCCCAAACTGCAAGAAGTTCTTCAAGAAATGGTTAGAAGACAGTTAACTACTGTTAATCAATTAAAGAGATCAATTAATAAAGTGTATAAAGGTAAGAATGTATTATACCAGATTTTACAGTCGGATATAGAGAATTTAGAAATGACTATGAATGAGATATCTAATCAATCTTTTGAAAAATTAATCTCCTATATTGAAGAAGCTGGAGTAATTTATATTGTAGGGCTGAGAACTGCTGTTGCAGTATCAATATTTTTTTATCAAGCTTTAAGTTTATTCTTAAGTAACGTCAGAAGTATTACTTATGGTGTAGAGGATCTATTTGAGCAGATGTCTGATATTAACCAAAAGGATCTTTTAATTGCTATTAGTTTTCCCCGTTATACCAGAAGAACAGTGGAACTATTAGAACTAGCTATAAAAAAAGGTGCTAAAACAGCTGCTATAACTGATAGTGTAATTTCTCCCATTGCCCAAAAGGCTGATGTAGCACTTATAGCGAGAAGTAATCTAAACTCTTTTGTCAATTCATTTACAGCACCTTTGAGTGTTATTAATGCTATTGTAACGGCGGTAAGTATAAAAAAAGGAAAGCAAACCTTCGAAAAATTGTCTAAATTGGAAGAAATATGGGATGAGAATAGTATCTTCTATTAATTTTAAAGTAGTTTTTGATAACTAAAAAGAGAAAAAGAGTCTAGTATCTAATAAGCAAAATGATTGGTGTAATTGCTATTTTAAAAAATCATTTATTGCCAGTTTAAGATAAATAGTTGATGTAATTTTCAGAAAGGAGTTCTTTGTATGGAAGTAAAAGAACAGGAAAAGACAAAATTATGGTCTATTTTCCCAGAGATATATGAGCTAATAATTAGTAGCCAGGATATGGAAGAAGCCAGAAGAAAACTTTTTAATTTTAGTAAGGAATTAGAATGGGAATACCGAGAAGGTCTAAGACCTCTACATAAGCTCGATTATGGAATTACCTTAGAGGCAATTAAGATATTTACCAATCTTATCTCTAGGCGCAATGAAGAGATTGCCGGTTTCAGTACACTACAATATTTATGGCAGTTAGCTCATAATGAGTGCGAAGGCTATCCCACGCCTTCAGTTGCTTTTCTAGAGGAATGTAAGCATCTCTTTTTGGCTATGTCCGGGAAGTCAAATATAGCACGTGGTTGGTTAGGTCCTATTCTGGAAAAAGAAGGCATCAAAATGATTGACTTTCAGCAGATAAAAGGAAGAGAAGCAGGAAAAGCACGTTCCCATTATCTCGATCAGCTCTATAAAAAAGTAAATGAATATATTGCTCGTTATCCTTCTGGTTTGGAGGAAAATTTAATTAAAGAAAGAAAGCAGAATGTCCGTAAAATTAGAGATTTCTTCTCGGCAAGCGAAGAGGAATGGTACGATTATAGATGGCAGATCAAGCATATATTTAAAGATAGAGAGGGATTGGAACAATTAAAACATTTGCTTTCCATGACCAGAGAAGATATTGAAGCTATTGAGATTGCTTTACAAGAGAATATTCCCTTTGGTATTACTCCTTATTATTTATCTCTTTTTGATTTTTCTCGATCTGATCGCAAATATGATTATCAGATACGGTCCCAAGTAATTCCACCAATACATTATGTAAGATTAATGACTGAACATCGCCAGGAGCGTAACTACTATTTTGATTTCATGGGAGAGCACGATACCTCTCCCGAGGAACTTATTACCAGACGCTATCCTATGATTTCCATATTAAAACCATATGATACCTGTCCCCAGATCTGTGTATATTGCCAGCGTAACTGGGAGATTACTGGACCGATGTTACCAGAAGGAATGCCTACCAAAGAAAAGATTGATCAAGCACTTTCTTGGTTCTCTGATCATCCAGCCATGCGCGATGTGCTGGTTACCGGAGGAGATCCATTAGCTTTAGATGACGAACTTATCAAGTACATAATGGATAGATTATGTTCCTTTAAACATGTGGTTAATATACGCTGGGGCAGTCGTATCTTTGTTACCTTACCCTACCGTATAACACACCAATTGGCTGAATTATTAGCAAAATATGTGGAACCAGGTAAACGTAATATTGCTATGGTAACCCATATAGAAAGTGCTGCTGAAATTACGCCTGATTTAGCAGAAGCAGTAAGTAAAATAAGGAATAAGGGTATCTATGTTTACAATCAGCTGGTATATACTTTAGAAACTAGTCGTCGTTTCCAGAATGTCTCTACACGAATTGCTATGAAGAAGGCTGGAGTTGATCCCTATTATACTTTTTATCCTAAAGGAAAAGTAGAACATAAAGATTATCTGGTCCCGGTAGCTCGTCTCTGGCAGGAGCGCAAGGAGGAAGCCCGTCTCTTACCAGGAATATTTCGGACCGATGAACCAGTTTTCAATGTACCTCGACTAGGTAAAAATCACATTAGAGCCTGGCAGGACCGAGAGTTGATAGCCTTAAATCCACAAGGTCAGAGAGTCTATCTCTGGCACCCCTGGGAAAAAGGAATTGCGCCAGTGGAACCTTATCTTTATCAGGATATCTCCATCCATGATTATTTACAGGAATTAAAGAACAGGGGAGAAGACATTGAGGAATATAGCTCTATTTGGTATTATTATTAAAGAGAGGCATTCAGAATTGGCACCTACTAAATATTTGCCAGCATTTTCTCCTTATGGCAATAAAAAGGAGGTGGTCAGAGAAAAATAGAAAAAAGCACCATTAATTATCTTATAAATAATTTAATTAAAAAATAAGGAGGAGAAGATGAGAAAGCTGGGAAGTATATTACTAATAATATTTCTAATGCTTTTTGTCTTTAACGGAATTGGTTCTGCTACTATTTTTTTAACCTTTGGTACCGGTAGTCCCGGGGGAGTCTATTATCCGCTGGGAGGGGCTATGGCTGATTTATGGACCAGACTACTGGATGTAGATGTTACAGCTCAGTCCACTGCTGCTTCTGTAGAAAATTGCCGGTTAACTGGGAGCAATGAAGTTCAATTAGGAATGGCTATGGGTGATGTGGCCTTTAAAGCCTATCATGGTCAGGTACAATTTGAAGGTGACAAACAGAATATTTTGGCTCTATTTTCTATGTATCCTGCACCTCAGCATTTTATTAGTATCGATCCTGAAATTAAATCAGTCAGGGATTTAAAAGGTAAGAAGGTATCTGTGGATGCTCCCGGAAGTGGATGTGAAACAATGGCTAGACTAATTATCGAAGCAGCAGGATTATCCTATGATGATATGCAGGTAAGTTATTATTCCCAACCTGAAGCAGCTCAAGCTATTAAAGATAGAAATATTGATGCCCTCTTCTATAATTTTGCTTATCCAGGTGCCGCAGTGCAGGAAATAACTGCAGTTAGAGATGTATATTTTGTACCTATTGATGATGATATTATTAAAAAATTGACTACTGAATATGGATATTATATAGCTGGAGTTATTCCAGCGGGAACCTATAAGGGCCAGGATGTAGATGTTCCTACTATTCAAGTTGGTAATGATATTGTTGTTAATACTGGTGTTACCGAAGAAATAGTCTATCAATTGACCAAAACATTATTTGAGAATGCAGAAGAATTACATGATGTTCATCCAGTAGCAAAGTTGTTAATACCGGAAAATGGTGTTAAGACAGCTATTCCCTTACACCCTGGTTCTGCTAAATACTTTGAAGAAGTGGGATTAGGTGAATTTGTACGTAAATAAATATGATCATAAAGTCAGGGAAAGAAAGATTTCCCTGACTTTTCTTTTTTTTATATTTTTGCTTTTGTTGCTAACTGGTTTTGAATTAATTGCTGGACTTTGGGATGAGAATTATTTTCTTAAAATAATTAATAGTAAAACACAAGAAACCCTGTTAAAAATTGCTGTTAGTAATAAAGAGATCTTTTATCTTGAATATACCAATTCTCGAGATTTAAATCCTGTTATAGATATATTTCAAGTAGGGGAGGATGGTAATTTCTTTCTTTTAGAGGAAAGGTATCCCTGGTATGGTGCAGGACAAGAGTGTCACCAGGCAAAAGATATTTATTTTGAAGATAATATGGTAGTGGTAAGAATAAATAAAGAGATGAAAATATTACCTTTGAGAGTTGCCTATACTGTAGAGCAAATATTGACAGTAAAGAATGAGAAATATTTGCTTAGTAGTTTAGCTAAAAGAGGAGAGGCAATTAATTTGATAATTAAGGTAAAGGGGGGTCAGTAAAATAGTGAACAGCAATATGGTAGATAAAGAACAGGAGAAGGAAAAAGAAGAAGCAAAAATTTCCTTTAATACTGATGAAAAAATTACGAAAGACCTGGAAGATTTTGAATTTAAAGCTAAGAGAAGCCTCGAGGGCTATTGGTTTATTCCTATTTTAGTGGCATCAATAGGATTATTTATTTTTCATATGTATACCGGTTGGTTTGGTGCCTACTTTAGTTTAATTCAACGTTCTATACATTTTATGTTAATTCTAATTATCACTTTTTCCTTATTTGCTCGATCCGATAAGATTAGAAGAGACATTATCCAGTGGTATGATTTTATCTTTATGGGTTTAGCTATAGTTTTATGTTTTTATATATTAAACAATATTCATGAATTAGTATGGAGAGCTGGTAATCCAAGTAAAGTTGATGTTATTTTGGGAGTAATCCTTATTTTACTGACTTTAGAAGCCACCAGGAGGGCGGTGGGCAAGCCTTTGATGTTTGTAGCTATCTTTTTTCTACTATATGCTCTAGTATTAGGACCATACATGCCAGGAAGGTTCGCTCATGATACCTTTTCGCTCAGAAGGGTGGCTTATTATCTATATCTTACCGATGCTGGTATTTTTGGTACACCTTTAGGTGTATCGGCTAACTTTGTTTATCTTTTTATCCTTTTCGGTTCCATTTTGAATAAAACTGGTGCTGGTAAATTTTTTATAGATTTTGCTACGGCGTTGACTGGTTACACTAGAGGTGGACCAGCTAAAGCTGCGGTAGTATCCAGTGGTATGATGGGAACAATTTCTGGTAGTTCTACCGCCAATACTGTAACCACCGGTAGCTTTACCATTCCTTTAATGAAAAGCGTAGGTTATAGTTCTGTCTTTGCCGGGGCAGTTGAACCGGTGGCTTCCACAGGTGGACAGATTATGCCGCCCATTATGGGTGCAGCTGCTTTTATCATGGCTGAATTTTTAGGAGTTCCTTATATTGAAGTAGCTAAGGCAGCAATATTACCTGCTATTTTTTATTATTTAGCACTTTTTATGGCTGTCGATTTTAGGGCAGCCAGAATTGGTTTGGTAGGATTAAAAAGAGAACAATTACCCAATTTAATAAAAACATTAAAGATAGGATGGATTTTATTAGCCCCCATCTTTTCTCTAATTTATTTATTAATAAATGGTTATTCGCCACAAAAATCGGTGGTGTCCAGTATTGCCATTTTAATATTTATCAGTATGTTCAATAGCAGAACAAGACTAACACCCAAAAAATTAATTGAAGCATTAATTGATGCGGGAATGGCTGCCACTACTGTTGCAGTAGCCTGTGCAGCTGCCGGAATAATAGTAGGAATCACTACTATGTCTGGACTTGGTTTAAAGTTTACCGGTATTGTTTTTAATTTGTCCGGAGGTATTCTGCCAGTTGCCTTATTATTAGCTTCCATATCATCCCTGGTTCTGGGAATGGGGGTACCTACCACCGCTAATTATGTTATTATGGCTTCCTTAATAGCTCCAGCATTAATAAGATTAATGGTAGCAAATTCTCCCAGGGTTATCCCTCATATATTTGTGTTTTACTATGGGATTCTTGCTGATATTACCCCTCCAGTTATGCTGGCGGTCTTTGCTGGTGCAGCTATTGCCAGAGCCCCCGCACTGAAGGTTGGAGTGGAATCAATTAAATTAGCCTTGCCTGGATATATACTGCCTTTTATGTTTGTCTTTCATCCTGAGATAATTGCCTGGAATTTTATGCCGGATTTAAATGTAGCCCGACTAGTTTATGGTATTGTTATGGCCTTATGTATGGCTCTTGGTTTTGCCGGAGCAACTCAGGGGTACTTTTTTAGGAAGACTTCTCCTCTGGAAAGAATTCTTCTATTTATAGGTGCCTTCTGTGTCATACCAGCACAGTATTATATTAATATAATTGGAGTAGGAGTTATTGGATTAGTTCTGGTGATCCAGATCTGGTCTAAACCACAGAAATTATAATTTTTTATCAATCAAAGTTGACAAAATAAAAAGATATGGTATTCTATAAATGGTTAATCCATTAGTCAATTAGTCCAAAGATTAAGGTTTTAGTTACCATGGAAATTGAAATTAACAGAAACATTAGAATACCTCTTTATCTACAAATTAAGGAACAATTAAAAGAATTTATCCATAGTTCTCAGCTGAAAAAAGGTACACAATTACCTACCGAAAGAGATCTTTCCCTGAAATTAAAAGTTAGCCGTAATACAGTGAGCATGGCTTATAAAGAGCTGGTTCAGGAGAAAATCATTGCCTCAATTTCCGGAAAAGGTACTTTTATTATTAGTGAAGGAGAGCAGGAAGATTATAGCAAACACAAAACACCGCTAATTAGGAATATTGATGTTGCTATTCAGAAGGCTTTAGAGTTAAATATTTCCTTGGAAGATTTTATACGTTTAGTCAGTCATCGTTTTAAAGAAAAAAGGGACCTTTTCTCTAATATACATATAGCATTTATTGAATGCAATCAGGAACAATTAATTTATTTTTCCCAAAGATTGGAGTTAGGTACCGGTATTCATATTACCCCTATTTTAATTGATGAGATTTATCATCAGAAAGAAGCTTTTTTAGAAAAGATGAAATCGGTCGATTTAGTAGTAACCACATTTTTTCATCTTCAGGAAGTTCAAGATTATTTAAAAGAGGAAAATAAAAATATTATTGCTATAGCACTGGAACCACAAATCGAGACCATGGTTAAGATTGCCCGCAGCACATCTCCAGATATGAAGATAGGATTAGTCTGTTTAACCAGTAAATTTGCGGAAAGAGTTATAAAATCTATTAATAATGCTGGTATTAAATCTCGAGAGATATTGTTTACTACTGCTCGGGAAAAAGATGAACTAAAAGAACTTATTAGCAATAGTGATATATTAATAGTTTCTCCTGGCAGAAAAAAAGAAATTCAAGAATTGATTTCTAAAAAGATTCCCCTGATTGAATTTATTTACCTTCCTGATAAGGGATCTATTGATACTCTGAAGAAAACCATATTGGAAATTAAAAAGAAAGAAGGGAAGTAAAAAAAGAAATGGATAAAGAGGATAAGATAAAGATTTATGAGAACGAAAAGACCATAATAAGAATAAAAGAAGATTGGTGTAAATCATGCGGGATTTGTATTCATTTCTGCCCTAAAAAAGTTTTAATGAAAAGCGAAACTGGTTATCCTATGGCCAAAAATATTGATGATTGTATACATTGTCTGTTATGTGAGCTAAGATGCCCAGATTTTGCTATTCAGGTTGAAAAAAAAGAAAAGATTTTTGGTCACAATATTAACCACAAAGGTCTGGAGGATTAGTATGATGGTTAAAGAAAATTTTACCAAGATTCTACAGGGGAATGAAGCCTGTGTAGAAGGAGCCCTTTTAGCTGGAGTGCGTTTTTTTGCTGGCTATCCTATTACTCCAGCTTCCGAAATCGCTGAAGGTATGGCCATGCGTCTTCCTGAACTGGGAGGGGTTTTTATGCAAATGGAAGATGAAATAGCCAGTATGGCTGCAGTAATCGGTGCCTCTTTGGCTGGAGTAAAAGCTATGACTGCCAGTTCTGGTCCTGGGATTTGTCTTAAAATGGAAAATATTGGATTTGCAGTAATTAGTGAAATACCCTGTGTAATTGTTAACGCCCAGAGAGGCGGACCAAGTACTGGATTACCAACCAAGCCTTCTCAAGGAGATGTGATGCAAGCCCGTTGGGGAACACACGGAGACCATCCTATGATAGCATTAGCTCCGGCTGAGGTAGATGAGATTTTACATATGACCATTAAGGCTATTAATTTTAGTGAGAAATATCGTACACCAGTCATGTTGTTGTTAGATGAGGTAATTGCTCATATGAGGGAAAAGGTAAACATACCAAACAGAGAAGAAATTGAAATAATCGAGAGGAAAAAACCAACGGTAAGTAAAGAAGAATATTTACCCTATAAGGCTGAGCAGGATTTAATTCCACCTATGGCTAATTTTGGGAGTGGATACCGATATCATGTAACTGGTTTGGTCCATAATGAAAAGGGTTACCCTACCGCTAATAATAATGAAATTGATCAATTATTAAGAAGATTAACCAATAAAGTAGAACTGAATAAGAAGGATATTATTATTGAAGAAAAATATTTTCTGGATGATGCAAAAATAGCATTAATTGCCTACGGTTCAGTGGCCAGAGCAGCTCAAAGAACAATTAAGTTGGCTCGAGAAAAAGGAATAAAAGTAGGTTTATTAAAATTAGTTACTCTCTGGCCTTTTAGTGATGATACCATTAAGCAATTAGCTGGGCAGGTTGATTTAATATTGGTTGCAGAGATGAATTTGGGGCAAATGGCACGTGAGGTGCAAAGGGCAGCGGAAGGTAGGTGCCGTGTAGTCTCATATAGTAGAGTAGATGGTGAGCTGATTAACCCGATAGAGATTCTTTCCAAGATTGAGGAGGAAAGCAAATTATGAACAATTCTATTACCCAGTATTTTAGAAAAGAAATGTTACCTCATATCTGGTGTCCTGGTTGTGGAAATGGTATTGTTTTAGGAGCTATATTAAGAGCAATTCATAGTATAGGATGGGAAAAGGATGAAATTGTAATGATTTCGGGAATCGGGTGTTCCAGTCGTATTACCGGTTATGTTGATTTTAATACTATGAATACTACCCATGGTCGGGCATTACCCTTTGCCACTGGTATCAAGATGGCTAATCCCGGACTAAAAGTAATAGCCGTAATGGGTGATGGTGATTGTGCAGCAATTGGCGGTAATCATTTCATTCATTCTGCTCGTCGAAATATAGATCTTACTGCTATAATTATAAACAATATGATTTATGGTATGACTGGTGGTCAATATTCTCCCTTAACTCCTACTGGTAAATATGGTACTACAGCACCATATGGTAATATCGATCAGAGCTTTGATCTGGCTGCTCTGGCTAGCAGTGCTGGAGCATCTTATGTTGCTCGAAGTAATATTTTTGATGTTAACCAAACTACTCGCTTTATAAAAAAAGCTTTACTTAAAAAAGGTTTTTCGGTAGTAGAAGTGATATCTGATTGTCCAATTTCTTTTGGTCGGATAAATCAGTTAAGAACTCCTATGCAAATGTTGGAATGGATAAAAAGTGTTTCCATACCTATAAAAATTTGGGAAAAATTTTCTGAGGAAGAGAAGGAAGGGAAAATACCCACCGGTGAATTTTTAGATATTAATATTCCTGAATATAGTGAAAGATATCAGAATATCTGTCTTAGAATGCAACAGGAAAAAGGAAGGAAATAAAGATGAGAAAAGAAATCTGTTTAAGTGGTTCTGGAGGACAGGGATTAATCCTGGCTGGAATTATTCTGGCTGAAGCTGCTGGAATTTATGATGGATTTGAAGTTGTTCAAACTCAATCCTATGGACCGGAAGCACGGGGTGGAGCTAGTAGATCAGAGGTAATTATCAGTGATGAAAAAATTGATTATCCCAAAGTATTAAAATCTGATATACTGTTAGCTTTAACACAGAAAGCCTGTGATAAATATATCCATAATCTAAAAGAAGAAGGATTATTGTTAGTCGACTCCACCAATGTTTTGAATATCCCAATATTTCCAGGAAAGATTTATCAATACCCTATAACAAAGGAGGCCATTAAGGTTTTAGGTAATCAATTGGTAGCAAATATTATATCTTTAGGCATTCTGGTTGAGATAACTGATATTGTTAGCAAAGATGCTCTTAAGGCAGCACTACAAAACAGAATACCAGAAAGAATAAGGGATTTAAATAAAAAAGCATTGGAATATGGTTTCCAAATAGGTGAAAATTTAATTAATATGGTATAGCTTTTTCCAATTTCTAAGGGAAAGGGATTAAAGGTTATGAAAATATTAGTAATTAATTCGGGTAGTTCCTCTATAAAATATCGTTTTTTTGATATGACTGATGAATCTTTATTAGCTAAGGGTTTAGTGGAAAGAATAGGTATTCCTGGCTCACTAATACATCATTATCCTATGGGAAAAGAAGGTATAAAAGAAGAAATAGATATTCCTGATCATCGCCGGGGTATTCAATTAGTACTTGATTATTTACTAGATAGTGAATATGGTGTCATTAAGGACATTTCAGAGATAAGAGCAGTAGGACACCGAGTGGTGCACGGGGGAGAAAAATATTCTGGTTCCGTACTAATAGATGAAGATGTGTTAAATACTCTGGATGAATTTAGTAAATTGGCTCCTCTTCACAATCCACCTAATATACTGGGTATTAAGGTGTGTCAAGAGTTGTTACCTGATATTCCTATGGTTGGAGTGTTTGATACAGCTTTTCATCAGTCTATTCCCGAGCAAGCCTTTCTTTATGGTTTACCATATTATTATTATGAAAGATATAGGATAAGAAGATATGGCTTTCATGGTACCTCTCATAAATATGTAGCTCTAAAAGCCGCTGAAATGCTGGGGAAAGAACTGAAAGACTTGAAGATAATTACCTGCCATCTCGGTAATGGTTCCAGTATAACTGCAGTAAAAGAAGGTAAATCGGTTGATACCAGTCTTGGTTTTGGAACTGTTTCTGGTGTGATTATGGGTACCCGTTGTGGTGACCTTGACCCAGCTATTATTCCTTATATAATGGAAAGAGAGAATCTTGGTATTAAGGACATCAATAATATTCTCTATAAAAAAAGTGGATTGATAGGTTTGTCAGAGGGATTATCAAGTGATATGCGAGACCTGGAAGAACAACTTGCCCAGGGTAATAAAAAGGCAAAAAGAACCCTGGATGTTTTATGTTATGGCTTAAAGAAGTATATAGGAGCCTATACTGCCGCTATGAATGGTTTAGATGCTCTGGTCTTTACAGCTGGTATTGGAGAAAATTCTCCCTTATTGAGAAAGGAAGTATGTAAAGATATAAGTTATTTTGGAATAAGTATTGATGATAGTAAGAATGATAGATTAAAAGGGGAGAAAGCAATAATCAGTAGTGAAGATTCTAAAGTTTCGGTTCTAGTAATTCCGACTGATGAAGAATTCATGATAGCAAAAGATACCTTTGAGATTTGTAATAACAGAACATAAAATTTATATTTGCAACTATAGGAAAGGATAAAGAGATGTATCGTATTCATAAAAAAACCAAGCTGTATCAAGATATGTATAGTATGTGGATAGAAGCATCAGAAGTAGCCAAGAAGGTGCAGGCCGGCCAGTTTGTTATCTTAATGACCAGAGAAAAGGGGGAAAGAATACCCCTGACCGTTGCTGATTTTGACCGAAACCGAGGATTGGTGCAGATTGTTTTTCAGGTAGTTGGTAAAACAACAGATGAATTGTCTTGTTTTGGGGAAGGAGATTATTTGTATTCCTTTATTGGACCATTAGGGCGTAAATCGGAAATAGATTATTTTGGTACGGTAGTAGTAGTTGGCGGAGGTACTGGTATAGCCTGTATTTATCCTATAGCCCGTAACTTAAAAGAAGCTGGCAATAGAGTTATTGCCATCCTTGGTGCCAGAACTAAAGAATTAATTATTATGGAAGAGGAATTAAGAAAAGTCTCAGATGAACTAATTATTACCACAGATGATGGCAGTTATGGAAGAAAAGGATTGGTAACAAATGCTCTACAAGAGAAATTAGATCAGGATACTTCTATTAGAAAAATATGGGCTATTGGTCCACCTATTATGATGAAAGTCACTACTGATCTAGCCAGATTATATTCTGTTGCCATTGTGGTCAGTTTAAATACTATTATGGTCGATGGAACTGGTATGTGTGGTTCCTGCCGTGTTTCTATTGGGGGAGAGACAAAATTTGTCTGTACTGATGGTCCAGAATTTGACGGGTATTTAGTTAATTGGGAGGAATTTATTCATCGTAATTATCGTTATTGCACAGAGGAGGAAGTGGCCTGGCAACATTATAGGGAAAAAATTGGATGTATTAGGGATAAGGAGAATTAATATGGCTAAAATGATTGCAATAAAAGAGAGAACAAAAAGAGAGCAAGTTCCCATGAGAGAGCAATCTCCTTCTGAACGCATACATAATTTTAACGAGGTTCCTCTGGGTTATACTAAAGAAGAAGCAATTTATGAAGCACAGAGATGTTTACAATGCAAAAGACCAACCTGCATGGGGGGATGCCCAGCAGAAATAAATATCCCGGCCTTCATCCGTTATATTGTGGAGGAAGATATTAAAAAGGCTTATTTGACTATTCTAGAAACAGATGCACTTCCCGCTATTACGGGTAGGGTCTGTCCACAAGAAGAACAATGCCAAAAAGAATGCGTTCTCAATAAACAAGGAAAACCAATTGCCATAGGTAGATTAGAGCGTTTTGTAGCGGATTGGGCTCGGGAGAAAGGCATAAGGGGAATAAGTAATAGAGATAATATTAAAGAAAAGAAGGTAGCAATTGTTGGTTCT
>Ga0067045_1028231_pt1 | contig 38853 bp, 45 predicted proteins | sample TerdegcTABiofilm_FD_59184 | JGI IMG/M metagenome (GOLD analysis project Ga0067045, IMG submission 59184) | Combined Assembly of (Gp0054472, Gp0054536) Wastewater bioreactor microbial communities from Singapore -Terephthalate degrading... | reverse complement strand
GTGGCGCTGGAAGTGGGGTCGCGGTTTGCGATCCGCGAAGGCGGTCGGACGGTCGGCGCAGGCGTCATCACCGAGATCGTGGAATAGGCTTGTTGGCAAACTGAGGTCGGGGATGGAGCAACCTCTATCCCCGACCCTTGTGGGGAGTGGGGTACATGGCGAAACAGAGAATCCGAATTCGCATCAAGGCGTATGATCATCGTGTCCTGGATCAGTCCGTTCGGCAGATCGTGGAGACTGCGGAGCGCACCGGCGCCGTCGTTGTGGGGCCGGTTCCCCTGCCGACGAAGATAGAGCGGTTCGTCGTGCAGCGTAGCCCCTTCGTGGACAAGGACTCGCGCGAGCAGTTTGAGATTCGGACGCACAAGCGGCTGGTGGATGTGATAGACCCCGGATCCAAGACGATTGACACGCTGATGCGCCTGAACCTGCCGGCCGGCGTGGATGTGGAGATCAAACTGTAGGCCCGGCGTAACTCTTGAGACACCGCTGCCGAGAACAGGACTTATTGTCGTTGTACGTGAGGGCAGTGTCTGGTGAGGAGTGGTATGAAAGGATTACTCGGAAGAAAACTGGGAATGACCCGCATCTTTGATGAATCGGGCAAGGTGATTCCCGTTACGGTGATAGAGGCGGGGCCCTGCTACGTAACGCAGAAGAAGACCGTTGAGACGGATGGCTACTCGGCGATCCAGATCGGGTTTGAGGAGACCGAGCAGCGCAAATTGACTCGCCCGGAATGGATGCGGCTGAAGAAGGTGAACCTGCCTCCGCTGCGGCACTTGCGCGAGTTGCGGATGTCGGACGTGAGCGGGTACGAAGTGGGGCAGAAACTGCTGGTGGATTTGTTCAAGCCCGGGGACAAGGTGGACATCACGGGCCTGTCCAAAGGGCGCGGCTTCGCCGGCGTGGTGAAGCGGCACGGGTTTGCCGGCGGGCCTGCCACGCACGGTCAGTCGGACCGGCATCGCGCGCCCGGCTCTATCGGCTCGGGCACCACGCCCGGACGGGTGTACAAGGGCACGCGCATGGCGGGGCACATGGGCAACCAGAAGAGCACAAGCCAGAACCTTCAGGTCGTCATGGTGGATCCGGAGCGCAACCTGCTGTTGGTGCGGGGGCCTGTGCCAGGCGGCAAGAACGGGCTGGTGCTCATCCGCGAGGCCGTGAAGCAATAGCAATCTGACCTCAGGAAGGGCGCGGGAGAATCGGGCGGCGCCCCGACTGACAAGGAGTGAGATAGAGATGTTGGTTCCTTTGCGAAATCTGGAAGGCGAAGTCGTCGGCGAAGTGGAACTGCGCGATGATATCTTTGCCGCGCCGATTCACGAGCCGGTTATGCACCAGGCGCTGCTGCGGCAACTGGCGAACGCGCGGCTGGGCACGGCGGATACGAAGACCCGGTCGGATGTGAGCGGCGGGGGGAAGAAGCCGTGGCGGCAGAAAGGCACGGGCCGCGCGCGCCAGGGGAGCATTCGCGCCCCGCACTGGCGCAAGGGTGGCATCGTGTTCGGGCCGCATCCGCGCAGTTATGCCCAGGCCATGCCGCGCAAGATGCGCCGAATGGCGCTGCGCAGCGCGCTGTCGGCCAAGGCAGCCGAGGAGCAGATCATCGTGGTGCAGGACCTGGCGCTGGACGAGCCGAAGGCCAAGGCCATGCGTCAGGTTGTGGACAACCTGGCGGGCGGCGGCTCGGCGCTCATCCTGCTGCCGGAGCGCAACGAGGTGGTGGAACTCTCGGCGCGCAACCTGCCGGATGTCAAGACGCTGCGGGCGCACTACCTGAACGTGCGCGACCTGCTGACGTATGACTACGTGGTCATGCCCGTCTCGGCCATCCAGGCGATTGAGTCATTTTTGGGCTAGCGGAGAGGGTGAGTGCCATGAACATCTACGAAGTGCTGAGACGACCGATATCCACCGAGAAGGCCGATGTGCTGCGCACGGAGTCCAAGTACGTCTTTGAGGTGGACCGTCGGGCGACCAAGATCATGGTGAAGCAGGCTGTGGAAGCGGCTTTCAACGTGAAGGTGGTGGACGTCAATATCATCAACGTGCCCGCGACGATGGGACGTTATGGCCGCAGGAAGGTGATTTCCCAGCCGGCCTGGAAGAAGGCGATTGTAACGCTGGCCCCGGGCGAGAAGATCACGTTCTTTGAAGGCGTGTAGCCTCAAAGACCGCCCAGAATCATGAATCCGTGAGGGGTTTCCATGGGGATTAAGATTTACAAGCCGACCTCGCCGGGAAGGCGGGGGATGTCAGTCTCAACATTTGAAGAGATCACGCGCGAAGAGCCCGAGCGAAGCCTGTTGCAGCCGCTGCGCAAGACGGCTGGCCGCAACGTGTTCGGGCGCGTAACGGTGCGCCACAGGGGCGGCGGCCACAAGCGCATGTATCGGGTCATTGACTTCCGCCGGGACAAGGACGGCGTGCCCGCGCGGGTGGAGTCCATTGAGTACGACCCGAACCGCTCGGCGCGCATCGCCCTGCTGCTGTACGCGGACGGCGAGCGGCGCTACATCATCGCGCCCATCGGCCTGATGGTGGGGCAGACGGTGATGTCGGGGCCTGACGCGGAGATTCGCCCTGGCAACGCATTGCCCATCGCGAATATCCCTCTGGGCACGATGATTCACAACATTGAACTGTACCCTGGGCGCGGCGGGCAGTTGGTGCGTTCAGCGGGCGCGGCGGCCCAGTTGCTGGCCAAGGAAGGCGACTACGCGCAGATTCGCCTGCCTTCGGGCGAGGTGCGCCTGGTGGCCCAGACCTGCAAGGCCACCATCGGCCAGGTCGGCAACACCGACCATTCCAACATCAGCCTGGGCAAGGCGGGCCGCAAGCGCTGGTTGGGCCGCAAGCCGCATGTGCGCGGGTCTGCGATGACGCCACGCGACCACCCGCATGGTGGTGGCGAGGGTCGGTCGCCCATCGGCATGCCCGGGCCCAAGACGCCGTGGGGCAAGCCCACGCTGGGTTACAAGACGCGGCGCAACAAGCGGACGGATGCCATGATCGTCCGCCGCAGAACCAAGAAGCGGTAGTGGTAGTCAGGCATTTGCTGGAGGTGAACAGTGTCTAGGTCTTTGAAGAAAGGCCCTTACGTGGATCCCAAACTCCTCAAGCGCATTGAGGAGATGAACAAGAGCGGCGAGAAGAAGGTGATCAAGACCTGGTCGCGCGCGTCCACGATCTTCCCCCAGATGGTGGGGCATACGATTGCGGTCCATAACGGTCGCCGGCATGTGCCCGTGTACATCACCGAGAACATGGTGGGGCACAAACTGGGCGAGTTCGCGCCCACGCGACTGTTCCGAGGCCACTCATATAAGGAGAAGGGCACCAAGGTCAAGACCGCGTAGCGTGTCTGCATTTGCGTGCCGATCCGACAGATTGCATGGCAGAGGTTGTGAGCATGGACTTTGAAGTGAGGGCGGTACTGAAATACAGCGGGGTATCTCCGCTCAAGGCGCGGCTGGTGGCCAACCAGGTGCGCGGCCTTGGCGCGGACGAGGCGCTGGCGCGGCTGAAGTTGATGCCCCAGGCAGCGGCTCGGCCGGTGGCGAAGGTGATTCGCTCGGCCATCGCCAACGCCGAGGAGAACATGGAACTTTCGCGCGATGACCTGTACATTGCGAAGATATTCGTGGACGAGGCACCGAGCCGCCGCTGGCGGAGGTTTGGCGCGAGGGGCCGTTTCAAGCCCATCATTCGGCGTTCGTCGCACATCACGGTGGTGCTTAGCCCGCGGGAAGAGGCCTAGACAGGCTGGCCGCTGAAACGTTTGGCAGGAGGTAGACTTTGGGGCGCAAGGTTCATCCGACAGTATATCGGCTGGGAATCAACAAGACTTGGGACGCGCGTTGGTACGCGCAGGGGCCTCAGTACGCGGAGTTTCTGCGTGAGGACCTGAAGATTCGCAAGATCGTTCGCGACCGTTTGCAGAAGGCGGGGCTTTCCAAGATAGAGATTGAGCGGTTCGCGAAGCAGATCATCGTTACGCTGCACACGGCCAAGCCGGGCATCGTCATCGGGCGGCGCGGCGCCAGCGTCAACGACCTGCGCAAGGACCTGGAAGATATGACGGGCAAGAAAGTGCGCATTGAGGTGAAGGAGATCAAGCGCCCTGAACTGGATGCGTACCTGGTTGCCGAGAGCATTGTGGAGCAGTTGGAGCGCCGCATTTCCCACAAGCGCGCCATGAAGCAGGCGATTTCGCGGACCATGCGGGCCGGCGCGCAGGGCATCCGCATCATGTGCGGCGGGCGGCTTTCCGGCTCGGAGATGGCGCGGCGCGAGTGGCAGCGCGAGGGGCGTGTTCCTCTCCAAACGCTGCGGGCCGATATTGACTATGCCAAAGCCGAGGCCCTGACTACATTCGGGCGCATCGGGGTGAAGGTCTGGATTTACAAGGGTGAAGTGATGCCCGAGGCTGAGGAGACCGAAGAGGTCGTCGTAGCCGAATAGATATTCAGCGCGCCCACACGAGGGAATGGCGGCGGGGGCGCAGGTGTAGGAGTGAATGACTATGCTGATGCCAAAGCGAGTGAAATACAGGCGAGTTCATCGGGGCAGGATGAAGGGCCAGGCTCAGCGCGGCGCCGAGGTGCATTTCGGCGAGTATGGGCTTCAGGCGCTGGAGCCGTGCTGGATGACCAGCCGACAGTTGGAGGCGGCACGCCGTGCCATCGTGCGCTATGTGAAGCGCGGCGGCAAGATTTGGATTCGCGTCTTCCCGGACAAGCCGGTGAGCAAGAAGCCCGCCGAGACCCGCATGGGCGGTGGCAAGGGCGCGCCGGATCACTGGGTGGCGGTGGTCAAGCCCGGTCGCGTGCTCTTTGAGATTGCGGGCGTCCGCGAGGAAGTGGCGCGCGAGGCGATGCGCCTGGCCGCGCACAAACTGCCCATCAAGACCCAGTTCATCCGACGGATTGAACAGGCCGGAGGCGAGGAAGCATGAAAGTCTCCCAGATTCGCAACATGACGGACGAAGAACTGAAGCGCAAGATCGGCGAGGCCTACCAGGAGTTGCTCAACCTGCGGTTTCAGTTCGTGGCGGGGCAGTTGAAGAATACCAACCGCCTGAAAGAGGTCAAGAAGGATATTGCCAGGATGCGCACCGTTTGGCGGGAGCGTGAATTGCAGAGGTACGGGGAGGATGCGTCATGAGGGAGCGTCGCAAGCAGATGGTGGGCCGCGTTACCAGCAACAAGATGGATAAAACCGTGGTGGTGCAGATTGAGCGCCTCAAACGGCATCCTCTGTACGGCAAGACCATTCGGCAGCGCCGCCATTTCAAGGCGCACGACGCCGAGAACACGTGCCAGGTGGGCGATCTGGTCCGCATCGTGGAGTCCCGTCCGCTGAGCAAAGAGAAGCGGTGGGTTGTGGTAGAGATTCTGGAGAGGGCCCAGTAGCCCGGATGGTCAGGGTTTGCCGAATGCCCTACGGGGCCGGCGGCCTGGAAGTCGTAATCGGGAGTTGAAGAAATGATCCAGGTTCAGACAAGGCTGAAAGTGGCAGACAACACGGGCGCACGCGAGATCATGTGCATCCACGTCGTCGGCGGGTCGCGGCGGCGCTACGCCGAGGTGGGCGATATCATTGTCGCCTCGGTGAAGCAGGCGACGCCGACTGGCTCGTACAAGAAGGGCGACGTGGTGCGCGCGGTCGTGGTGCGGACGGCGAAGGAGTACGCGCGCCCCGATGGCTCGTACATTCGGTTTGACGAGAACGCCGCAGTCATCGTGGATGATTACAAGAATCCCAAGGGGACCCGCATCTTCGGGCCTGTGGCGCGCGAACTGCGCGAGAAGGGCTTCATGAAGATCGTGTCCCTGGCGCCGGAAGTCGTATAGGGGGCGTTTATGAGCAAGATGAAGATCAAGAAGGGCGATACAGTCGTAGTGCTCAGCGGCGACGACAAGGGCGCGAAGGGCGCGGTCAAGTTGACGATGCCAAAGCGCCAGATGGTGATCGTCGCGGGCGTGAATATGATCAAGAAGCATCAGAAGCCGACGGGGTCCACCCGCACGCAGGTGGGCATCATAGAGCGCGAGGCGCCCATCCACGTTTCCAACGTGGCGCTGTACTGCACCCATTGCCAGCGGGGCGTCCGAGTGGGCTACCAGGTTGCCGCCGACGGTTCCAAGGTGCGGGTCTGCCGCCGCTGCGGCGAACCGCTGTGAGCCGGCCTGATGCGTGAGGAGTTTTGAGTATGCCGAGGTTGAAGGACAAGTACCAACAGGAAATCCTGCCTGCTTTGCAGCAGGAATTTGGGTACCGGAATGTGATGGAGGTGCCCCGAATCGTCAAGGTGGTGGTGAACGTCGGCCTGGGCGAGGCGCTGCAGAACGCCAAGGCCCTGGACGCCGCGTCCAACGACATCATGCTCATCACGGGCCAGAAGCCCATTGTGCGCAAGGCCCGGAAGTCCATCGCCACCTTCAAGTTGCGCGAGGGGAACCCCATCGGCATCAAGGTTACGCTGCGTGGCAATCGTATGTATGATTTTCTGGATCGGCTGATGAACATTGCCCTGCCGCGACTGCGGGACTTCCGCGGCGTCTCGCCCGATGCCTTTGACGGGCGCGGCAACTACACCCTGGGACTCCAGGAGCAACTCATCTGGCCCGAGATCAACTACGACACCATTGACAAAGTCCGAGGGATGGAAGTAACGATTGTTACGACGGCGAAGACCGATGAGGAAGCACGCCGACTGCTCCAATTGCTCGGGATGCCTTTCCGAAAGCGGCAATAGCAGGGATTCATAAGCAGGAGGGAGTAAGACAGTGGCGAAGAAGAGCATGATTGCGCGGGAAAAGAAGCGGAAGTACGCGGTTCGGGTTCGCAACCGCTGCCACATCTGCGGGCGACCCAGGGGCTACATGCGCCGCTTTGACCTGTGCCGGATTTGCTTCCGTGAACTGGCCGTGGAAGGCAAGATTCCCGGTATTGTGAAGTCCAGTTGGTGATTCAGACAGGAGTGCAGGGAATGAGCGTAAATGACCCGATTGCCGATATGCTGACGCGGATGCGGAATGCGACGATGGCGCACCACAAGACGGTGGCCATCCCCCATTCGCGGGTGAAGGCGGAGATTGCACGAATTCTCAAGGAGGAAGGCTACATCAAGGACTTTGAGGTCGTGAACCAGAAGCCTGCTCCTGTGCTGAGGTTGCATTTGAAATACACACAAGACAAACAGCCTGTGCTGACCGGCCTGAAGCGGGTCAGTTCGCCTGGGCGGCGGGTGTACACCAGCCGGGCCGACATCCCGTGGGTGTTGAGCGGCGTCGGCATCGCGATTCTGTCCACGCCGAAGGGTGTCATGACTGGGCAGAAGGCGCGGCGGCTCGGCGTGGGCGGCGAGATTCTGTGCTACGTCTGGTAGGAATCGCGCCCCAGGGCGTACAGGATGTTTGCAGGGAGGAATGGAAGTGTCGCGTATAGGACGGCAACCCGTGCCGATTCCAAAGGGTGTGCAGGTAACGATAGAAGGGAATCGCCTGATCGCAAAAGGGCCGAAAGGTGAACTGGCCCGCGATCTGCCCGAGCCGATTCAGGTGCGGGTGGAAGGCGATCAGATAGTGGTTACGCGCCCCAGCGACGACCGAGTGCATCGGTCGTTGCACGGCCTGACCCGTGCGCTGGTGGCGAACATGATCACCGGCGTGCACGAGGGGTTCACCCGCCGCATGGAGATTGAAGGCGTGGGGTGGCGCGCGGAGGCGCAAGGGCCGAACCTCGTGCTGATGGTGGGGTATTCCCATCCGGTTGAGATTGTGCCGCCCCCTGGCATCACCTTCCAGGTGGACAAGGGCGGGCGCACCTTCTCCATCTCGGGCATTGACAAGGAACTGGTAGGGGAAATGGCGGCGCGGATTCGGCGCGTGCGACCGCCCGAGCCGTACAAGGGCAAGGGCATTCGCTACGAGGGCGAGAAGATTCGCCGCAAAGCCGGCAAGGCCGGTAAGGTCGGCTAATCGTCCCGCTGTGCCGGTAGTGATTAGAAAGTTCTCTCCCTCCTCGGCAAAAACGGGGCGGGGTGGTCTAGGGAGGAATGAGGATGAGCAAGGAAGTGGATACCGCAAAGGCTCGCGAGATAAGGCATCGGCGCGTTCGTGCCACGGTGAAGGGGACGAGCGCCCGGCCGCGCCTGAACGTATTCCGGAGCAATCAGCATATCTACGCGCAGATCATTGACGATACGATCGGGCACACGCTGGTGTCTGCTTCCACTATTGACGCCGAGATTCGCCCGAAGTTGGGAAGTCTGAGCAAGACCGAACAGGCGAAACTGGTGGGGCAGACACTTGCAAAGAGGGCCTTGGCCATCGGGGTTACGAAGGTGGTCTTTGATCGGGGCGGCTACCGTTATCATGGCCGCGTGAAGTCGCTGGCAGACGGTTCGCGAGAAGGCGGGCTGGAGTTCTAACCCTGCACCGGGTTTTTGAGGAGGATGCATGTTCGGCGAAGAGTACGAAGAGCAGGAACAACTGGAAGAGCGATTGGTGTCCATCACCCGCGTGGCCAAGGTGGTCAAGGGTGGGCGCCATTTCGGGTTCCGCGCCGTGGTCGTCGTGGGTGATCGCAACGGGAGCGTGGGAGTCGGCATCGGCAAGGCGCGCGAGGTGCCCGATGCGATCCGCAAAGGCTCGGAGCGGGCGCGGAAGAACATGAAGAAGATCCCGCTGGTCGGGACGACGATCCCGCATCCGGTCATCAGCAAGTTCGGCGCGGCCCAGGTGCTGCTGAAGCCCGCTTCTCCGGGCACGGGCGTGATCGCGGGCAGCGCGGTGCGCGCCGTGGTGGAAGCCGCGGGCATCCGCGACATCCTGACCAAGTCGCTGGGGAGCGCGAATCAGTTGAACGTTGTCCAGGCGACGATGAAGGGCCTGCTGCAACTGAAGGATTCGGCGCAAGAGGCCAGCATCCGAGGCAAGCAGGTTGTGGAAGTTACTCCATTCTGGAGGCGTAAACATGGTGCCTCGTAAGAAGAAGGAACCCATTCGCAAGTTGCGCATCACGTTGCGCAAGAGCGTGATCGGCTACTCGGAGCGCCAGAAGGCGACCGTGCGCGCGTTGGGGCTGCACCATCTGGGCCAGGTGGTGGAGAAGCAGGACTCGCCCGTTGTGCGAGGGATGGTCGCCAAGGTCAGCCACCTCGTAGAGGTGCAGGAGGTTGAAGAGTAGATGAAGTTGCATGAACTGTGGCCCGCGTGGGGCTCAAAGAAAGACAAGCGGCGGGTGGGCCGCGGCCACGGCTCCGGCCGAGACAAGACCGCAGGGCGCGGCACGAAAGGCCAGAACGCGCGCACGGGCGGGCCGGTGGCTCCCTACTTTGAGGGCGGCCAGTTGCCCATGGTGCGCCGCCTTCCCTTCCGGCGCGGCTTCACCAACATCTTCAAGGTGCAGTACGCGACGGTCAACGTGTACCGCCTGGCGGAGTTTGAACCCAATACCGTCGTTACGCCCGACCTGCTGGTGGAGAGCGGCATCATCCGTTCGGCCGACCTGCCGGTGAAGATTTTGGGGCACGGCGAGATTGACCGCCCGCTGACGGTCAAGGCCCATCGGTTTACGGCTAGCGCGAAGGAGAAGATTCTGGCCGCGGGTGGTTCTGTTGAGGAGATCGGCTAACAGTCCGAAGGAGCGTAGAGCATGCTTCAGGCCCTGAAAAATGCCATCAAGTTGCCAGACCTGCGACGGCGGATCATCTTCACCATCATCGTGCTGATCGTGTACCGCCTGGCGTCGCAGATTGCCATTCCGGGCATCAACCACAACGTGCTGCGCGACCTGTTCGCCCGCAGCCAGTTGCTGGGGTTGCTGGATTTGTTCTCGGGCGGCGCCATGTCCAACTTCTCCATCATGGCGATGGGCGTGTATCCGTACATCACGTCGTCCATTATCATGACGCTGCTGGAGCCCATCATCCCGCCGTTGGAGCGGCTGGCCAAGGAAGGCGAGGCAGGGCGCCAGAAGATCAACATGTACACCTACATCGGGACGATTCCGCTGGCCCTGCTGCAGGGCTGGGCGCAGGCGACGCTGCTGCAGCGCGAAGGCGTGCTTTCGGGCTTCGGCTTCTCGGGCGCGGCGCTCCTGCCGACGGTCGCAACGCTGATCGCGCTGACGGCGGGCACGATGCTGGCCGTGTGGCTGGGGCAGTTGATCACCGAGCAGGGCATCGGGAACGGCGTGTCCATCATCATCTTTGGCGGCATCGTGTCGCGGATTCCGCAGCGCGTGGGCGAGATGATCGCGCAGCAGAACTACGGCGCGCTGATCGCGTTCCTGCTCATCACCGCGATTACGGTCGGCGTGATTGTGGTCGTGCAGGAAGGCGTGCGGCGAATCCCGGTGCAGTACGGGCGGCGTGTGCTAGCGCAGAGGGGGAACCGCCTGCGGGTGGCCGGTGGGCAGAGCACCTACGTGCCGCTGCGGGTCAACTCGGCGGGCATGATCCCGCTGATCTTCGCTCAGTCGCTGATGATCTTCCCGGGCACGGTGGCGAGTTACTTCGTGGGCTCGTCCAACGCCACGATATCCAAGATTGCAACCGGCGTGCAGAGTTTCTTCTCGCCGCAGGGTAACTGGTACTGGATTTTCTACTTCTTCCTGGTTGTGGGGTTCACGTACTTTTACACGGATGTGGTGTTCCGGCAGCAGAACCTGCCCGAGATGCTCCAGAAGAATCACGGGTTTATCCCGGGCATTCGGCCTGGGCGTCCCACCGCCGACTATCTGAACGGCGTGCTGGGCCGCATCACGCTGGTGGGCGCGCTGTTCCTGGCGGTGGTCGCCATCCTGCCCTGGCTCACCCGCGACCTGACGGAGACATCCACCATGCTCATCACGAGCGCGGGCTTGCTCATCGTCGTGGGCGTGGTGCTGGATACGATGAAGCAGTTGGAAGCGCAGTTGCTGATGCGCCACTACGAGGGCTTCATCAAGTAGGGTAGCGGTGGCATCGGAGCGGGGAAAGGCGGGAGCGATGGAGCCGAAGTACTACATTCTGCTGGGCGCGCCGGGAGCGGGCAAGGGCACCCAGGCGGCCATGCTGATCCTGGCGCTGGGCATCCCGCACGTGGCAAGCGGCGACCTGTTCCGCGAGCATCTGAGCAAGGGCACCGAGTTGGGCCTGCTGGCCAAGCAGTACATGGACGAGGGGAAACTCGTGCCGGATGACGTTACGGTGCGCATGGTGCTGGAGCGGCTTGCGCAGCCCGACTGCGCCAGGGGCGCGATCCTGGACGGCTTTCCGCGCACCATCGCGCAGGCCCAGGCGCTGGAGCGGGCGCTGGCCGCGAAGGGGCAGAAAATCCAGGCGGCGCTGTACATCAAGGTTTCCACCGACGAACTGTTGCGACGTTTGGGTGGGCGCTATACTTGCAAAAACTGCGGGGCCGTGTATCATATGGTTTTTGACCCGCCGAAGCAGGCTGGCGTATGCGATAAGTGCGGCGGGCCGTTGTACCAGAGGCCCGATGACACGCCGGAGACCGCGAAGAAGCGGCTGGACGTGTACTTCCAGCAGACGGCCCCACTCATAGAGTACTACCGCCAGCAAGGGCTGTTGCGGGAAATAGACGGCGAGCAGTCCATAGAGACGGTTCACGCGGCGCTCTTGAAAGTCATCAAGGGCGAGTGAAGGCTCTTTTCTAACCGATGGTTACGCTGAAATCCGGCCGAGAACTGAAGTTGATGCGCGAGGCAGGGCGGATCGTGGCCCAGGTGCTGGAGGCGCTGAAGGCCAAGGCCGCGCCAGGGGTTACGACGGCCGAACTGAACGAGGAGGCCGAACGGCTCATCCACAAGTTGGGCGCAGTCCCCTCGTTCAAGGGCTATCACGGGTATCCGGCGGCGATTTGCGCGTCCATCAACGAGCAGGTGGTGCACGGGATACCGGGTGGCCGAAGGCTGAACGAGGGCGATATCCTGAGCGTGGACGTGGGGGCCATCTTCAAGGGCTACCACGGCGACGCGGCCATCACGGTCCCCATCGGGGCGATTAGCTCCGAGGCGCGACGGCTGCTGGAGGTTACCGAAGGCGCGCTGTGGGCGGGCATCGCCAAGGCCAGGGTGGGCCTGCGCACCGGCGACATCTCGGCGGCCATCCAGGAGTGGGTGGAGAGCCGAGGGCTGTCGGTGGTGCGCGAATACACCGGCCACGGGATCGGCAGGCAGATGCACGAGGACCCGCAAATCCCGAATTTCGGGCGGCCCGGAACGGGGTACATCCTGCGCGAGGGGATGACCTTCGCGCTGGAGCCCATGGTCAACCTGGGCACGTGGAAGACGAAGGTGCTGAGCGACGGCTGGACGGTGGTAACGGAAGATGGGCGGCTGTCTGCCCACTTTGAGCATACCATCGCGGTTACCGACGGGGAGCCGCAGGTGCTCACGGTTTTGTAGCAGAAAGGAATTGGGAGGCGATAGGTCATGAAGGTCAGCGGTTCTGTGAAGCGACGCTGCGAAAAATGCAAGATCATCCGACGGCGCGGGGTGGTGCGCGTGATTTGCACCAATCCCAAGCACAAGCAGCGCCAGGGTTAGGCGTTGCGTGGGTTCGGCCGTGAGGGCTACGATTCTAGGAGGAAAGTAAGGCATGGCACGTATTGCTGGAGTTGACTTGCCTCGCGACAAGCGCGTGGAAGTCGCACTGACGTACATCTACGGGATCGGTCCTTCCACCAGTCGGGAGATTCTGGCGCGTACCGGAGTCAACCCGGACATTCGGGTCAAGGATCTTTCGGAGTCGGAGATTGCGACGCTCCGCGAGTTCATTGACAAGAACTATCGGGTGGAAGGCGACCTGCGCCGCGAGGTGAGCATGAACATCAAGCGGCTCACCGAGATTGGGTGCTACCGCGGGCTGCGACATCGGCGGAACCTGCCGGTTCGCGGGCAGCGCACACGGACGAACGCACGCACCAAGCGCGGGGCGCGCAAGACCGTGCCGGGCAAGAAGAGGTCGCGGGCCAAGAAGTAACCGGCCCAGCATCCTGGGCGCGGCGCCTGAATGGGCGGCCCGCTTTGGCAACGCATGGAATTGAGGAGGAATCATGGGGCGAACAAGCGGAAGACGGCGAGGGGCGCGGGTTGAGCGCAAGAACGTTCCTTACGCGCAGGCGCACATCCTGGCCACATTCAACAATACGATTGTTACCGTTACCGACCAAAACGGCAACGTGATCACGTGGGGAAGCACCGGTTCGGCCGGGTTCAAGGGGTCCAAGAAGAGCACCCCCTACGCGGCCCAACTGGCGGCCCAGCAGACCGCGAAGCAGGCGATGGATCACGGGGTGCGAGAGGTGGATGTGTTCATCAAGGGCCCCGGCCCAGGCCGCGAAGCGGCGATCCGCGCGCTGGCTGCCGCCGGCCTGAAGGTGCGGTCCATCTCGGACGTTACGCCCATCCCGCACAACGGTTGCCGCCCGCCCAAGAAGCGGCGAGTCTAGAGTTACGGGTTTTGCAAGAGTAGCAGGATCCTTGCAGGAGGAAAGATGGCTAGATACATAGGTCCGGTCTGCAAACTGTGCAGGCGTGAAGAAGAGAAACTCTATCTGAAGGGCGAGCGCTGCTTTGGCGACAAGTGCGCCCTGGAGAGGCGCAACTACGCCCCCGGGATGCACGGGCGCAAAGGGCAGTTCCGCCGCAAAGTGTCGGACTACGGGCTGCGACTGCGGGAAAAGCAGAAGGCGCGCCGCATTTACGGCGTCCTGGAAAGGCAGTTCCGCCGCTACTACGAGGAGGCCCTGAAGCGGCCCGGCATGACCGGCGTTACGCTCCTGAGCATCCTGGAGCGGCGGCTGGACAACGTGGTGTACCGTCTGGGGTTTGCCGAATCGCGGGCGCAGGCGCGGCAGTTGGTGCGGCATGGGCACTTTGAGGTGAACGGCCGCAAGACCAATGTCCCGTCCATGATCTTGCGCCCGGGCGACGTGGTGGCGGTGCGCCAGAGCAGTTACAATAACGGCTACTTCTCTACCGTGAAGGAACTCTTGGCCGAGCGCAAGGTGGTGGATTGGCTCAGCCGCGACGACAACCGTCTATCCGGACAGGTTTTGAGCATGCCGACCCGTGAGCAGATTGATGTTCCGCTGCAAGAGCAACTCATCGTGGAGTACTACAGCCGCTAGTGTTGCTCTGCCATTTTGTAGCGAACAAGGAAGGTGGTTTCGTTGTTTGATCAAGTGCTAACGAAAATAGAAACCGAGGCAGGCTCCCAGAAGTACGGTCGGTTCAGCATCGGCCCCTTGCCGGGCGGCTACGGCGTAACGTTGGGGAACGCGCTGCGGCGAGTGCTCCTGTCCTCGCTGCCGGGCGCTGCGGTAACGTCCATTCGGGTGAGCGGGGTGTTCCACGAGTTCTCGGACATCCCCCACTGCAAAGAGGACATGATCACGCTGATCCTCAACGCCAAGCAGTTGCGGTTCATCATGCCGCAGGGCGAGACCGCGCGGCTGCATGTGGAGGTCAAAGGCGAAGGCGTGATCACAGGGGCCGACCTGGTGTGTCCGGCGCACGTGGAGATCGTCAACCCCGATCAGCATCTGCTGACCGCCGACTCGCCCGAGGCAGACCTGGACATTGAGATGGTGGTGCAGACCGGATACGGCTACTCGCCAGCGGAGGAGCGCGGCGAATTGCCCATCGGCGAGATTCCGGTGGATGCGGTGTTCAGCCCGGTGCGCAAGGCGAACTTCCGCGTGGAGCGCGAGCGCGTGGGCCAGATGACCGACTTCAACCGCCTGATTATGGAAGTGTGGACCGACGGCACCATCCGGCCGGGCGAGGCGCTGCGGCAGAGCGCGCAGATTCTGGTGAAGCATTTCGCCCTCATCGCCGGCGTGAGCGATGTGGAGGTGATGGAGGCCGAGGCTCCCAGCGAGATCAGCGTTCCCGATTGGGTTCGCTCTGCGCCGATTGAGGACCTGGAACTGACCGTCCGCGCCTACAATTGCCTGAAGCGCGCGGGCATCACGAAGGTGGGCGAAGTCCTCGCGCGACTGGAGAAGGGCGAAGACGAGATTCTGAGCATCCGCAATTTCGGCCGCAAGTCGCTGGACGAGTTGCTGGAGAAGTTGCGGGCCAAGGGGTACCTGCAGGAGTAGCGGTCGCGCGGTTCCTGCGGCATCCCTGCACCGGAGACTTGATTCAACGAGGGATTGGATATGCGACACAAGGTAGCAGGCCGAAAACTGGGACGTTCCACCGGGCAGCGCAAGGCGCTGTTCCGGACGCTGGTAACGCAGTTTCTGGATCACGGCAAGATACAAACGACCGAGGCGAAGGCCAGGGCCATTCGCGGCCAGGCCGAGCGCATGATTACGCTGGCGAAGCGCGGGGACTTGCACGCGCGCAGGCTGGCGGCTGCGCAGTTGAACGACCCCAAGGTGGTTCAGAAGTTGTTTGAGACCATCGGGCCGAAGTATCAGGATCGCGCGGGCGGGTACACCCGCATGCTGAAGTTGGGGCAGCGCCAGGGCGACGGCGCACCGATGGTGCTCCTGGAGTTGGTGGAAGAGTAGGACTGACGGACGAGGTGAATCGCGCGGCAGCAGAAACGGCGCCATCGCCTGGTCTCGCCGTAGAGGCGGAAGGTCAGATTTACAAGGCCGTTGTGGAATACGACGGCACACAGTACTTTGGATTTCAAATACAGCCGAATGCTCCGACCATCCAGGGCGAGCTGGAGGCGGCGCTGGCGAAGGTGCTGGGCGGGCCTGTCCGCGTCGTGGGCGGAGGGCGCACGGACGCGGGCGTGCATGCCCTGGGGCAGGTCATCAGTTTCCGGGCCGCATGGAGGCATTCGCCCGAGGAACTGGGCCGGGCCATGAACGCCCACCTGCCCGCCGACATCGCCGTGCGTGAGGTGGCCGCGATGCCCGAGGGGTTCCATGCCCGCTTCAGCGCGGTGGCGCGGCGCTACCGGTACACGCTGTTCGTGTCGCCGGTGCGGTCGCCGCTGCGCGAACGGTACGCATGGCGGTTGGCCGAAGAACCCGATTGGGAGAGCCTGGCGCAGGCCAGCGCGCTGGTGGTGGGCGAGAAGGACTTCGGGGCTTTCGGGGAAGCGCCGTGGGGCGATTCTACGGTGCGGTGCGTCCGCCAGGCCTGCTGGAGCAGGCGCGAGGACTTCCTGCTGTGGGACGTGGAAGCCAACGCGTTCCTGCGAAGCATGGTGCGGACTCTGGTGAGTACCATGGTCTGGGTGGGCACGGGGCGCATGACGCTGGAGGCGCTGGCGGACTTGTTTCGCCAGCCGGATCGCAGCCGAGTCGCGCCGCCGGCTCCGGCATCCGGGCTGTGTCTGATGGAAGTGCTCTACGAGAGTGGAGCATGCAGCATCTCTGAGTAAGGAGTTATCCAGGTGAAGACATACGTAGTCAAAGAAGGCGAAATCGAGCGAGAGTGGTACGTGGTGGACGCGGAAGGGAAGACGCTGGGGCGTCTGGCTTCCCAAATCGCCCGCATTCTGATGGGCAAGCACAAGCCGTACTACACCCCGCATTTGGATACCGGCGATTTTGTGGTCGTGGTCAATGCGGATAAGATTCGCGTTACCGGCCGCAAGTTGGACCAGAAGATGTACTACCGCTATTCGGGCTATCCCAGCGGGCTGAAGAGCGTAACGCTTCGCAGGCAGTTGGAGACCCATCCCGACCGCGTCATCTGGGCGGCGGTGCGCAACATGCTGCCCAAGAACAAGTTGGGGCGGGTGATGCTGAAGAAACTGAAAGTGTACGCTTCGCCCGATCATCCACACGCGGCGCAGCAGCCGAAACCGTTAGATTTGTAGGTTAGGAGGACGCATGTCAGTTCAGTACTATGAGGCAGTGGGTCGGCGCAAAGAGGCCAGCGCGAGGGTGCGTCTCTTCGCCGGTTCGGGCAAGATTGTGGTGAACAACCGCCCGGTGGAGGAATACTTCCCCCGCGAGGGCGACATGATCCAGTTGCTGGAGCCTCTGCGGGTTACGGAGACCGAGGGCAAGTGGGACATCACGGTTCTGGTGAAGGGCGGGGGCGTTTCCGGCCAGTTGGATGCGGTGCGCCATGGCATCGCGCGCGCCCTGCTGAAGGTGGACCCGGAGATGCGCCTTCCGCTGCGCAAGGCGGGGTTGCTCACCCGCGACCCGCGCGCCAAAGAGCGCAAGAAGCCCGGCCTCAAGCGCGCACGCAAGGCGCCGCAGTACACCAAGCGTTAGCCCAAGCGCGGACTCGTTTGCGGGGCACGCTCGGACGCAAGACAACAAAAGAGGGTGCACAGGACGTTCCTGTGCACCCTCTTTGTGCTGCCGGCGCTAGTGCGTGAAGTACATGATGACGATGACGGCTATCCCAAAGAGGAGCACGTTCAGGAAGAAGGGCTTGTCTTTCAGGAGCAGTTCTTCGGGACTGCCGCCCTGTTGCTTGATGTGGATCAGGTACAGGTAGCGAAAGATGCCGTACAGGACAAACGGGATGGTGAGCATCATGGTGTGGTTGGCGGGCACGTTGGGCGCGAAGAATGTGTACAGCGAGTAGGCGATGACCGTGCTGGACGCCACGACGTTGATCATCTCGTCCAGGAACCGCAGGCTGTACTGGTCCAGGATGGCGCGGTGGTTGTTGGCATCTTCCGCCAGCAGCGCCAGTTCATGCCGCCGCTTGCTGAAGCCTAGGAACAGCGCGAGCAACGTCATGCAGATGTACAGCCACGGCGAGAAGCGTTCCACGTTCACCAGCACGACGCCGCCCGCCACGCGCAGCACGAACCCCGCGGCGATGGTCATCACGTCCAGGATGACGTAGTTCTTGAGGTAGAACGAGTAGGCGACCATGAGCAGGAGATAGGCCAGGCTGATGACCCCGAACGCGGGGTTCAGGGCGAAAGCCGCCGGCACGAAGATGGCCACGATGAGGACAGCGGCGATGATGGCGGCGCTCTTGGGCAACTGGCCAGAGGCCAGCGGGCGGTTACGCTTCACCGGATGCAGCCGGTCTCGCTCAATGTCCACCAGGTCGTTGATGAGGTACACGGCGCTGGACAGCAGGCAGAAGATGACGAACCCCGCCAGCGTCGGGAGCAGGTACTCGGTCTGGAATAGTTTGCGGTCAAAGACCAGGGCGGCCCACACGAAGACGTTTTTCGTCCACTGCTTGGGCCGCATGCTTTTGATGAGCAGGCGCAGCACGATGTTTCTCCTCGGTTGGGTAGAGTAGCCGATACATGATATCGGAGATTGGCTGGGGCGTCAACTTGCGGCGGGGGCTGCGAAGACCTCTCTGGGGCAGGCATGGGAACCTGCCCTGCGCTCGCTATCCACGAATAACACGAATCCACGCCAATGGAGGACAAATATAGGCACGTAGGGCGGCTTTCCATAGCCGCCGAAGGCCTCCGCAGGCATGGAAACCTGCCCTCCACTCGCTATCCACGAATAACACGAATCCACGCCAATGGAGAACAAATATAGGCACGTAGGGCGGCTTTCCATAGCCGCCGAGGGCCGGGGCAGGTATGGAAACCTGCTCTACGGTGTGCAGTCTCGTAGGGCGGCTTTCCGTAGCCGCCGTTCTCCCAAAACCTGGCCTGCCGCCCCGCGATGGCGGGCGCGTTCTTGACGTTTCGCGCGGGTGCGGGTATCCTGCATCCGTGAGCAAGGACAAGGTTCGCCTGGACGTGCTTCTGGTGGAGCGGGGCCTGGCCGAGACGCGGGAACGCGCGCGGCGGCTGACGCTGGCCGGGCAGGTGGAGGTGGACGGGCGCGCCGCGGACAAGCCCGGGATGGCTGTGCCCCGCGACGCCGACGTGCGCGTGCGCGAGGGGCTGCCCTTCGTCAGTCGCGGCGGCCTGAAACTGGCGGCGGCGCTGGATGCCTTCGGCATCGCCGTGGGCGGAGCGGTGGCCGCCGACTTCGGCGCGTCCACGGGCGGGTTCACCGACTGCCTGCTCCAGCGCGGCGCCAAGCGCGTGTACGCCCTGGACGTGGGGTACGGCCAACTGGCCTGGCCCCTGCGCGACGACCCCCGCGTGGTCGTCATGGATCGGGTGAACGTGCGCTATCTGGAAGCGTTGCCCGAATCCGTGGACATCGTTACGATAGACGTGTCTTTCATCTCTCTGGGCCTGGTGCTGCCCGCCGCGCTGCGCGTGCTCAAGCCCGAGTCGGGCCAGGTGGTGGCGCTGGTGAAGCCCCAGTTTGAAGCGGGCAGGGACAAGGTGGGCAAGGGGGGCGTTGTCAAGGACCCCGCCGTTCACCGCGAGGTGCTGGAACGGGTGCGGGACACCGCCCGCGCGCTGGGGTTTCGGGTGCGCGGGCTGATTCGCTCGCCCATCACCGGCCCTGCGGGCAACGTGGAGTTTCTGATGCACCTGGCGCTGGCTGGCGACGAGCCAGACTGGGATTCCATCCTGGAGGCGGCATTGGCGGCAGCCTCGCCGAACCCATAGACGAATCCAAAGACGGAGCAACGCACTGTGGCCAAAATCAACTCGCGAGACCGCTACTCCGGCGTGTTCTTCCTGGCTATGCTCGCCCAATTCGTGTTCTTCGCCAGCATCCACCTGCTCATGTGGACGTTGCCCCTGTACATATCGTTGAAGTTCCCGAGCGCGACGGAAGTTGGGCTGATCATCGGCCTGATGGCGGTTTCCGCGGTGCTGTTGAGGCCCTGGGCGGGGGCCTGGGCCGACCGCTACGGGCGCAAGGTGCTCCTCGTCGCCGGGGCCGTGGCCACCGGCATCGCCCCGCTGTTCTACCTGGCGGGCGGGTCACTTCCTCTGCTGGCGGTTGGGCGGCTGATGCAAGGCGCGGGGATATGCCTGTTCACCACCGGCTACGGCGCGTTGATTCCGGACATCACGCAGCCGTCCAGGCGCGGCGAGGCGATTGGGCTGGCGTCCATCACCATGCCGCTGTCGCTGATGATCATGCCGCGCGTGGGCGCTGCCGTGCAGGAGCATTGCGGGTTTGCGCCGCTGTTCGTCGCCTCGTGCCTGGTGGCGGCAGTGGCCCTTTCGGTGAGCCTGGGCCTGCCGCGCGGGAACTACAGCGGACAGTCGGGGGCCAGGCCGGTCTCCTTCCGCTCCGTGCTGCGCATGCGGCGACTGTGGGCGGCGCTGGCGGCGGTGGCGTCGCTGGCGCTGGCCTGGGGCGCGCTGCTGGCCTTCTTGCCCCTCTTCGCCGAGTCGCGCGGCATCGCGGGAGGCAGTTACTTCTTTCTGGGCTATGGCCTGGCGCAGGTTGCGGCGAGTTACTCGGTGGGCGGCCTGTCGGACCGCTACGGCCGGGCGCGCCTCATCGTGCCGGGGATGCTGGGCGTCGCGGTGGCGCTGGTGCTGGTGTCGCGGGTGAGCAGCCTGGCCCCATTGCTCGTGCTGGCGCCTGTGATCGGGCTGCTGTTCGGCGCGGCGAAGATTTCGCTGGACGCCTTCTGCGTGGATTCGGTGCCCGTGGAGGGGCGCGGGGCGGTCGTAAGCCTGGAGTTTGCCGTGTTTGACGCGGGCATCGGCCTGGGCTCGTTTGGGCTTGGGGCCGTGGCCGATGCGCTGGGCTACGGCAACATGTTCGTGGCCATGTCGGGGCTGATCCTCGCCGGGCTGCTGACGTTCGTATTCCTTCACAGGAGGAACGGGCGTGCGGCGTAACGTCTTCGGCCCGCGCGTCGGCCTGGTCTTCGCGGTGGCGGTCGCCGTGGCGCTGCGCCTCTACGGGCTGAACTGGGATGGCGGGCAGTGGATTCACCCCGACGAGCGCATGATCCTGATGGTGGTGAGCAATCGGCTGTCGGTCCCGACGCACGAGCAACTGCCGCTTCTCCTGACGCCCGAAAGCCCGCTGAATCCGGCGTTCCACGCCTACGGTTCGTTCCCGATGTACCTGCTCAAGGCCGCGCAGTTGATGGCGGGCGGCCGGCTGCCTCTGCACATCCTGGCGCGGGCGCTGTCGGTGGCCTTTGACTGCGGGACGGTGCTGCTCGTCTATGCGCTGGCGGCGTCCCTGGCAGGGGCATGGTGGGGCGTGCTGGCGGCGTTTCTGCTCGCCGTGTCGCCCATCCACGTTCAGTTGGCGCACTACTACACCGTGGACACGGTGCTCGCGTTCTGGACGGCGCTGGGGGCCTACTTCGCCCTGCGGTTGGCCGCGACGGGCAGGCGGCGATGGGCGCTGGCGGTGGGCGCGGTCTCGGGACTGGCCGCCGCGACGAAACTCATCGGAGCCGCGGTCATCTTGTTGGCGTTCCTGGCGCTTGCCGCGCGAGTGGCGGGAGGCGGGCGCTGGAGCCGCAAGGGCCTTGTGCAGGCGGTCGGTTGGAGCGCGGCGGCTGCGGGCGTGGCTTTGGCGGTCTTCGCCCTCGCCGACCCCTACGCCATCGTGGATGCGCGGGCCTTCTGGGGCGAGGCGGCCAACCAGGCCCTGATGGCGCGGGGCGATCCCCGCTTCCCCTACACGCTTCAATTCTACTATACAGTCGCGTACCTGTACCCGTTGTGGCAGAACCTGACGCGGGGCTGGGGCATCGGGGCGGGGCTTCTGGCGTGGGGCGGCCTGATTTGGGGAGGCGCGCGGGCGGCGTTTCGGGTTCGCCGTCCCGACGGCTGGGCGGTGCTCGCGATGTGGGCGCTCGCGTTCTTCGTCGTGGTGGGCGGGTGGCACGCCAAGTTTCCGCGCTACCTTCTGCCGATGATGCCGCTGCTGTGCGCGTTGGCGGCGGGGATGTTGGCGGATGCCTGGCGGCGCTTCAGGGCGCGTGGTCAGCGAGCGGGGATCGCGCTGGCGGTTTCGGGCCTCGTCGCCGCCACGTGCTTGTACGCGGTCGGCCTGGATGGCATCTTCGGCCAGGAGCACTCGTGGGTGCGGATGTCGCGGTGGATGTACGAGCGAATCCCGAAAGGCGCTGCGGTGGCCACCGAGTACTGGGACATGGCCCTGCCGCTGCCGCTTGTGGCGGACGGCCAGCCGCGCGACCGGGGCGACTGCCGCCTGACCGAGTTGAGCCTGTACGATGCGGACACGCCGGAGAAATGGGAGGGCTTGGCGCGGGCGCTTGCGGCTACGGACTACTATGTTGTGGCGTCGCAGCGGGTGTACGGGCCGGTGGGCCTGCTGCGCGAACTGTACCCCACGACGTCGCGCTTCTACACGCTGCTGTTCCAGGAGCGGTTGGGGTTTCGCCTGGCGCACTGGGAGGGCACGGACATGCGGGTTCTGGGCGTGCGAGTTGTGGAGAACCCCTTCGCGCGGGCAGGGCTGCCCGTGCCCGGAGCGGTCCTGCGCACCTGGCAGGACGGGCGCGCGTGGCTGCTGCCGGGGGCCGACGAGTCGTGGACGGTGTACGATCGCCCGCTGGTGATGATATTCCGCAACGAGGGGCGGCTCAGCGCGCAGGATATTGAGGCGGCGCTGCTGTCGGCGGGGCCGTAGCGTGGGGGCTGGCGGCCTGTTTTGTCCAAGATTTGGCAAGGGATTATAATGGCACACCGATTAGGGATATGAGGAGGGCATTGTGGCCGGACCAAAGATACTGGTAACAGGGGGCGCCGGTTTCATCGGCTCCAACCTGGTCCACTCGCTTCTCTCCGATGGGTATGACGTTACGGTCTTTGACAACCTGTCGCGGAACGGCTCCAAACTCAACGCGGCCTGGCTGGCCTCTGTGCACGGCAAGGCGTTTCGCCTGATTGAGGGGGATGTGCGGGATTTTCGGGCCGTGGCCGAGGCGGCGCGTGGCAGGGACCGCATCTACCATTTCGCCGCGCAGGTGGCGGTTACCACCTCGGTGCAGAATCCGCGCGAGGACTTTGAGGTCAACGCGCTGGGCACGTTCAACGTGCTGGAGGCCGCCCGCACGGTGGCCGATCATCCCGTCGTCCTGTTCACGTCCACGAACAAGGTGTACGGGGGCATGGAGGACGTGGTCATCGTGGAATCGGCCACCCGCTATGCGTATCGGGATTTCCCGGACGGCATAGATGAGACGCGGCCCCTGGATTTCCACTCGCCCTACGGCTGCTCCAAGGGCGCGGCCGACCAGTATGTCCGCGACTACTACCGCATCTACGGGATTCCGACCATCGTTTTCCGAATGAGTTGCATCTACGGCACGCGGCAGTTCGGCGTGGAAGACCAGGGGTGGGTGGCCCACTTCGTGATTTCGGCCGTGCGCAATCGGCCCATTACCATCTACGGGGACGGCAAGCAGGTGCGCGACATCCTGTTTGCCGACGACCTGGTGCGGGCGCTGCGGATGGCCCCCGAGCACCTGGACCGCACGGCGGGGCAGGTGTTCAACATCGGGGGCGGCGCGGCCAACACCATCTCCATCTGGGCCGAGTTCAAGGAGATTCTGGCGCGCCTGGCCGGCAGGCCGGTTGAGGCGGCGGGGTGGGGGCCGTGGCGGCCCGGCGACCAACTGGTGTACGTGAGCAACTGCGCGAAAGCAAAACAGGCTTTCGGGTGGGAGCCTCGGGTTAGCAAAGAGGAGGGCATCGCGCGCCTGTGGCACTGGGTGCGGGACAATCCGGGGCTTTTTGACTCCATGTGAACGGGGGTTGAGGGTGAGAATCCTGTTTGCCCTGACGTACTACAGGCCCCACGTTTCGGGCCTCACCATCTACGTGCAACGGCTGGCCTACGTGATGGCTGCGCGGGGGCACCAGGTAACGGTGCTCACGTCGCAGTACAGCAAAGACCTGCCCGCCGAAGAGGACGACGATGGCGTGCGCGTCGTGCGGGTGCCGGTGGCCTGGCGCATCAGCAAGGGCGTGGTGATGCCGACGTTCCCCTGGTACGCCTGGCGCGAGATTCGGCGGCACGATGTGGTGAGCATCCACCTGCCCCAGTTTGAGGCGAGCGTGCTGGCCGGCCTTGCGCGGCTGGCGGGCCGACCTGCGGTGCTGACGTACCACTGCGATTTGCAGTTGCCCCCTGGCCTGTTCAACCGTTTCGTGGATCAGGTGGTGTTCGTGAGCAACTACATCGCGGGCCTGCTGGCCAATTCGGTCGTGGCCTATACCGAGGACTACGCGGAGAACTCGCGGTACCTGCGCAAGTTTACCCGCAAGCGGTGCGTGATTCCGCCGCCCGTGATGATGCCGCCGGCGGACGCTTGCGGATGCGAGGCGCTGCGCCAGGAGTATGGGCTGGAGGGCAAGAGGGTCATCGGGTTTGCGGCCCGCTTCGCCGCCGAGAAGGGCGTGGAGTACCTGCTGGGCGCGATTCCCTACATCCTGACGGAAATCCCGAACATCAAGATTCTGTTTGCAGGCGAGTACCAGAACGTCATCGGCGAGAGGGTGTACGAGCGGCTCAAGCCGGTGATGGACGAGTATGCGGAGTACCTGGCCTTCCTGGGCGTCCTGCCGCCCCAGAAGATGGCCGATTTCTTCTCGGTGAGCGATGTGGTGGTGCTGCCGAGCGTGAATTCCACCGAATCGTTCGGCCTGGTGCAGGTGGAGGCGATGCTGTGCGGGACGCCGGTGGTGGCGAGCAACCTGCCGGGCGTGCGCGTGCCGACTCGCGTAACGGGCATGGGCGAGACGGTGCCGATTCGCAACGAGGTGGCCCTGGCCGAGGCGATTGTGCGCGTCATCCGCAACCGCGAGCAGTACGTGCGCCCGCGCGAGGAGATTGAGCGCGCCTTCAGCCTGGAGACGACGCAGAAACTCTATGAAGAACTCTTTGAACGCCTCACCGCGAAGCGCGCAGGGTAGGCCGGACTACTTCGGGCTGCACCTGCCGGAGGTGCCGGCTTTTCGCGCGCTGATTCGGGCCGTGGAGTGTCGGCTGCTGGCCGAGGTGGAGATGCCGGAGCCTGTGCTGGACATCGGCTGCGGCGATGGCATCTTCGCGCAGATTCTTGCCGGCGGGCGGTGGCTGGCGGGGGTTGACACGTGGGTCGAGGGGGTGCGCCAGGCCCGCGCGCGTCGGGCCTATCAGTATGCGCTGATCGCCAGCGGCACGCGCCTGCCGTTTGCCGACGGCGCGTTCCGAACCGTGGTGAGCAACTGCGTGCTGGAGCACATCCCCGACGTGGACGCCGTGCTGCGCGAGGCGAATCGCGTGTTGGGGATGGGCGGGCGATTCGCGCTCACCGTGCCCAGCCATCGGTTCGCGGAGATGCTGTTCGTGAGCACGTGGTGCAGGCGGTTGGGGTTGCGCGGGCTGGCGCGCGCCTACGGCGACTGGTTCAACCGAAAGGCGCGGCATTACCATTGCGACCCGCCAGAGCGGTGGGTCGCGCGCCTGGACAGCGCCGGCTTTGCGGTGGACCGCTGGCAGTATTACTTGTCGCACGCGGCGCTGCAGGCCATCGACCTGGCGCACTACTACGGCGTGCCTTCCCTGCTGTGGAACAAAGTCCTGGGCAGGTGGAACATCGCCCGGGGCAACTGGAACTACGTGGTGCCCAACCTGTGGCTTCGGCGGTACTACGAGGAGCCTGCGCCGAACCCCGGGGGATACATCTTCCTTGTGGCCACAAAGACGCGCGTTCTGGAGTGATGGGAGCAAGGCGATGACGCAGGGAATCCAGCGACGATGGCTCGGACTGGGGGTTGCGGTCTGCCTGGCCCTGGCGCTGTGGGGGCAGTATCTGCTTGCGCGGCAGAGACCGGCGTTCGCCGACGGGGTGGTGCTGTACGCCATCAGCGCGGTGCTGTTCCTGGTGCTGAACCGCATGGCCGAGCGCGCGGGCATCGGCGAAGCGCCCCCTCCACCGCAACAGGGCGCGCGCCCGCTGCTGTGGGCCAGGCCCGTGCGGATTGGGCTGGTGGCCGCTTCGCTGCTGGCTGCGGGCCTGTGCCTTCGGATCATCATCGGCCGCCCCGCCACGTACTGGACGGCGCTCTACCTGTGGCTCGCGGCCATCGTCCTGTTTGTCGTGGCCTACGCGCACCGAGTGGCCTGGCCTGCGTGGGCCGACCTCAAGCGCAGGGCCTACGCGAACCGCTGGGAGATCGCGGCGGTGGCGCTGATGCTGGTGGCGGGGGCTTTGCTGCGCGGCGTGAACCTGGCCGGCGTCCCTGCCAACGTGGGCGGCGACGAGGGGTCGCAGGGGCTGGAGGCCATTGACTTCCTGACGGGCGCGAAGACCAACATGTTTGAGACGGGCTGGCTGGGCGTGCCGACCATGTCGTTCCTGTGGCAGGCGGCCTGGTTCAAGGTCTTCGGCATCAGCGTTGCGACCCTGCGGCTGCCCTGGGCCTTCGTGGGCACGGTTACGGTGCTGGTATTCTACCTGCTGGTGCGCCGCCTTTTCGGGAAGCGGCTGGCTCTGGTGAGCGGGTTCTTCCTGACCGCGTACCACTATCACATTCACTACAGCCGCCTGGGGTCTAACCAGGTGGCCGACGCGCTGTTCATGGCGCTGGTGCTGTACTTCCTCACGCGGGGGTTGTCCACGCGGCAGCCGCTGGATTTCGCGCTGGCGGGGGTGTTCCTCGGCGGGAGCATCTACTTCTACGCGGGCGCTCGGTTGACCTTCGTGGTGGTGGCGGCGTACCTGGTGTTGGTGGGCCTGCTGGACGAGCGCAAACTCCAGGGCCAGGCGTCCAATCTGCTGGTGCTGGCGGGCGCGGCCTTCGTGGTGGCCCTGCCGCTGGGCTACTTCTACTACAAGCACCCCGACGATTTCAACGCGCGGCTGAACATGGTGGGCATCATCCAGTCGGGCTGGCTGGAGCGCGAGGTGCAGATCACGGGCCGCTCGGCGACGCGCATCCTGGCCGACCAGTTCCAGCGGGCCTTCTTCGCGTTCAATTACTACCACGACCGCACGGTGTGGTACGGCGCGACCATTCCCCTCATGGATTTCGCGTCGTCCATATTCTTCCTGTTGGGGCTTGTGCTGGCGACGTTTCGCTGGCGGCGCGAGCCGTACCTGCCGTTCCTGGTGTGGTTCTGGCTCGGCCTCATCCTGGGCGGCATGATGACCGAAAGCCCGCCCAGCAGCCAGCGGCTCATCACGCTGGCGCCGTCGGCCAGCCTGTTCGTGGCGCTGGCGCTGACGCGGACGTGGGACATGTTCGGCGCGGCGCTGGGCAAGGCGCGCGCCTGGAGCGATCGGGTCATCGCCGTCTCGCTGGTGTGCCTGGCCCTCATCGGGACGGTGTACTACTTCCACAGGCTGATGCCCAAGCGGCTGTACGGGAGCCTCAACGGCGAAGTGGCGACGGAGATGGGCTACTACCTGCGAGACCTGGGGCCCGACTATCGCTGCTACTTCTTCGGGCCGGGGCGGATGTACTACGGGTTCGCCACGATTCCGTTTATCGCCCGCGGCGTGGAGGGGGTGGACGTGCTGCAGCCGCTGTCGGGCCCGCCCGACTTCGTGCTGCCGGACAAGGGGGCGGTGTTCGTCTTCCTGCCGGAGCGCGTGTGGGAGTGGAACTTCGTGAAGGAGAAGTACCCCGGAGGCAAGATTCGGGATTTCGCCCATGCCCAATCGCAGGATTTGCTGTTCACGGCCTACGAGGTGCCGCGCAGTGTGGTGGAGGCGGCGGCCAACCCGTAACGCTGCGTCGGGCATGGGGCTTGCAGGCTGCACATGGAGGACAACTTGTTCGCGCGTCGCACGGCGAGGGAAACCGTACAGAGGATTTGGAACATGAGGCTGGTGTCGCTGGTGAAACGATGGGCCGCACGTGAGGCGCAGGCGGTGGGCGTCGCGGTGCGGTGGCTGCTTCACCCGAGCAACAGCGCCATCGTGCTGGCCGTGATTCTTGCGGCGGCGTTGGCGCTTCGCCTGGTGGGGCTGGACTGGGACAAGGGCAACGGCATCCATCCCGACGAGCGTTTCCTGCGCATGGTGCTGAACGACATCCGCTGGCCCAAGTCCATCGCGGAGTACTTCAACACGGCCCAGTCGCCGCTGAACCCGCGCAACAAGAACTTCACCTTCTGGGTGTACGGCGAGTTGCCGCTGTTTCTGGTGCATCGGCTTGGCGACCTGCTGCACAAGTCGGGATATGGCCAGATTCACCTGGTGGGGCGCGCGGCGTCGGCGCTGATAGACGTGGGGTCGGTGATCGTCATCTACCTTCTGGGCAAGCGGTTGTACTCCAAGAAGGTGGGGCTGGTGGCCGCGGGGCTGCTGGCATTCACCGTGCTGGACATCCAACTGTCGCACTTCTTCGCCGTGGATACGTTCGCGGCGTTTTTCGCCACGCTGGGCCTGCTGTGCGCCGTGTACGCGGCGGAGCAGGGGCGCTGGTGGCAGTTCTTCGTGCTGGGCGTAGTCGTGGGCGCGGCCATGGCGTCCAAGATCAGCATGGCGCTGTTCGGGGCGGTGGCGGGGCTGGCCTGGCTGATGTACGCGCTCCGCACGCGCCGCGATGAGGTCTGGGCCGAGCGCGCGATCCTTCGGCTGGGGCTGCTGGGCCTGGGGGTGCTGCTGGCGTTCCGAGTGTTCCAGCCCTATGCCTTCTCGGGGCCGAGTTTCCTGAACTTTACCCTGTCGCCGGACTTCCTGGCGAACATGAAGGAAGCCCAAATGTACCAGACGGGCAAGGCCGACCCGCCGTGGGGATTCCAGTGGGCCAATCGTACTCCGTACATCTTCCCGCTGTACAATATGGTGCTGTTTGGGATGGGCGTGCCGATGGCGCTGGCGGCCTTTGTGGGGTGGGCTGCGGGCGGCTGGGAGATGCTGTCCAAGAAGCGGATGGCGCACCTGCTGCCGTGGGCGTGGGTTACGCTGCTGTTCGTGTACCAGGGCGGGCAGTTCGTGAAGTCCATGCGCTACTTCATCCCCATCTATCCGGCGATGGCGCTGCTGGCGGCCTTCGGAATCGCCTGGGTGTATCGCGAGGCCCGAAATCGCGGCGCGTGGGCCAGGCGGGCGGCTGCGGCCGTGGGGGTGCTGGTGGTGCTCAGCACGGCCGTGTACGGCGTGGCGTTCGCGGGCATCTACACGCGCCCGCACCCGCGCATGGCGGCCAGCGCGTGGATTTACGAGAACGTGCCCATGGCGGCCACGCTGCACTACCGCGCGGCGGACGGCACAATCCGCCAGTATCAGTTGGGCATCCCGCACGGCCAGATTCTCGCGCCGGCGATGCAGCCCGTTTACGTTTCGTTCTCCCTGCCCGAATCCGGCGACATCGTGGACGTTACCCTGAACCATCTGCGGAGCGACGGGACGGCTCCGAGCACGCTGCGGGTGGAACTGGCCCGCGAGATGTGGCCCGAAGATACCCTCGTGTCGGCGGAGTTGAGCGGCGTTTTCGCGCCCGACGCGGATGGCAAGGGGCGGGCGTATCGGCTTGAGATGAGCGGCCTCACCATGGCGCCAGGCGTGCGCTACGTGGCGAAGTTCTCGGTTGCCGATGGCGCGTCGCTGATCGCCGAGAGCAGCACGATTCTGCAGGAGACCTACGACGACCCCAAAGTGCCCTTCAGCGAGGTGGGGCGCGACCCCTTCCGCAACTACAACATCCCCGAGTTGCGCGTGTACGATGACGAGAGTCCCGACAAACTGCGCCACTTCCAGGAGATGCTGACCCAGGCCGACTACATCTGCTTCACGAGCCAGCGAGGATACGGGTCTATCCCCCGAATGGCGGCGCGCTTCCCCATGGCCACCAAGTTCTACGACTCGCTGTTCGCGGGCCAGTTGGGGTTCAAACTCGTGGGCGAGTTCACCTCCTATCCTCAACTGGATGGCCTGGTGTTCAACGACGACAAGTCCGAGGAAGCGTTCACGGTTTACGATCACGCCAAAGTCCTGCTGTTCCAGAAGGTGGAGCCGATCACGGCGGAGCAGATCGCCGCGGCGATTGCCCCCGCGGACTGGCGCGCGATTCCCCACTACACAGCGCGCGAAGCCGCGAAGTACAGGACGCTCCTGCTCACGCCCGAGGACTTGGCCATCCAGCAGCAGGGCGGCACATGGCGGGAGATTTTCAACCCCGACTCGTGGGTCAACCGTGTGCCTACGCTCGTGTGGCTGCTTCTCGTGGAATTGCTCGGCGTGCTCGGGTTCCTCATCGGGTTCCCGCTGTTCCGCAACATGATAGACCGCGGCTACGCGCTGTCCAAGACCTTTGGCATACTCCTGCTGGTGTTCGTGAGTTGGATTCTGGTGGCGCTTCGGATTGCCTGGTTCACGCGGCTGACCATTGGCATCGCGTTGCTGCTGCTGGCTCTGGCGGCGGGGGCGGTGGCGTATGCGGAGCGCCGATCCCTGCGGCAGTTCCTGCGGGAGCGGTGGCGGCATCTGGTGGCCGTGGAGGGCATCTTCCTGGCGCTGTTCTTCGCCTGGCTGCTGATCCGCTGGGGCAACCCTGACCTGTGGCACAATTACCTCGGCGGCGAGAAGCCGATGGAGTTCGCCTACCTGAACGCGGTCATCAAGAGCACCACGTTCCCGCCGTATGACCCGTGGTTCGCGGGCGGGTACCTGAATTACTACTACTGGGGCCAGGTGATTGTGGCCACGCTCATCAAGTTCACGGGCATCGTGCCGTGGGTGGGGTTCAACCTGGCGGTGCCTCTGCTGGCGGCGCTGACGGGGGTGGGCGCGTTCACCGTTACCTACCACCTGCTGCCGGAGCGCATGCGGGGCGCACTGGGCACGCGCATCCAGGGGTGGCTGTACGGGCTTGTGGGCGTCGCGTTCGTCGTGTTCTTCGGCAACCTGGGGAATATGAACCTCATCGTCGGGGGCCTGATTCGGCTGGGGACGCCCGATTTCAAGAGCAGCATCCCGGGGCTGACGCCGGTCGTCCGGGCGCTCACGGGGCTGTGGAAGGTGCTTTCGGGGGCGTCGCTGGGGTTCGCTAGGGAGTGGTGGTTCTGGAACGCCACCCGCACGATTCCGGACACGGTGAACGAGTTCCCGTTCTTCACGTTCTTGTTCGCCGATTTGCACGCGCACCTCATCGCGCTTCCGTTCACGCTGTTGGCGCTGGGGATGGCGGTAAACATCGTGCGCGGGGCGCGCGCGGGGGCAGAAGCCTCGCGTCCGGCGCCGAATGCGTCCATCCTGGCGCGGCTGTGGGGGCTGGCCCGCGACTGGGACCTGGGCGTTCTCGTGGGGCTGGCGCTGGTGGTGGGGGCGCTGTGGCCGACGAACACGTGGGATTTCCCGACGTACTTCGTTGTCGGCGTGGGCGCGCTGCTGATTCGGGGCTACGCCCGCGAAGGCCGAATCGCCTGGCAGTGGCTGCTGAAGGTCGCGGCCCAGGCGGTATTCGTGGCGGCCCTCGCGGTGGCGCTGTTCTATCCGTTCCACGCCTACTACGGCAGTTACTACACGAGCGTGGAGTTGTGGAAGGGCCAGCGGACGCGGGTGGTGGAATTCCTGACCATATCGGGGCTGTGGCTCTTCATCCTGTTCGCGTATATGCTGGACAAAGGCTTCGGTAGGGGCGCGGGCGGCGTGATGGGCTGGATCGGGCGCATGGCCGTCCGCCGTGGACAGGCCGCCAGACGGTGGGTCCTCACCCAGGCGTTGAGCCCGACGTTCGCGGGGTGGTGGACAGGGCTGGTGATGACCGTCGTGGCGCTGGCGATGGCGGCCTACCTGCTGGTGCAACTGAAGTATCCGGTGGTGGCGTTTCTCCTGTTGCCGCTTGGGGTCGCCCTGTCGCTGTTCTTCCGGAAGCGCGCCGCGCCGGAAGAGCGGTTCGTGGCGCTGCTCATCCTGGGCGGCCTTGCGTTGAGCATGGCTGTGGAGATCGTGGTGCTGAAGGGCGACATCGGGCGGATGAACACCGTGTTCAAGTTCTACCTGCAGGTGTGGGTCATGTGGGCCATCGCCGCTGCCGTGGCGCTGGCGCATTTGGCGGAGCGCAGCCGCAACTGGGCGCGCGGCTGGCAGAAGTTCTTCCGGGGCGGCGTGGCGTTCCTCGTCGCCATGTCGCTGCTGTACACGGTAACCGCGACGCCGGCGCGCATCGGCCTGCGCTACGACGCGAGCCTAGGCCCTTCGCTGGATGGCATGGCGTACATGGACTCGCCGAAGGCGCAGTACTGGGAAAACGAGCGGGTTCTAGACCTCAAGTGGGACAAGGAAGGCATCCTGTGGCTGTTGGCGAACGTGGATGGTTCTCCGGTGATCCTGGAGGGCCAGACGGGCGAATACCATTGGGGTTCGCGCGTGTCCATCTATACGGGCCTGCCGAACGTTGTTGGCTGGCGGTGGCATCAGGTACAACAGCGCATGCTCATGCCAGGCGGCACGGTGGAAGGGCGCGCGGATGACGTTCGCTCCATCTACACAACGGCGGACGATGAGATGGCGTTGGCGCTGCTGAAGAAGTACGGCGTGTCATTCATCTACGTGGGCCAGTTGGAGCGGGCGCTGTACGGCGAGGAAGGCCCCGCGAAGTTTGACCGATGGGTGAAACAGGGTATCCTGGAGTTGGTGTTCTCCAGCCAGGAAGTGAAGATATACCGCATGGTGAAGTAGGTGGCGTATGGGTTCGGTTCTGGCGTGGTGGCTGCTGGTTACCCTGGCGGGCTGGACGGTTCTTCCCGTCGCCCTGCGGCTGTTCAATCGGCTGCCGGGGCGCGGCTATGCTCTGGCGAAGGCGCTGGGGCTGCTTCTCATCGGCTACGTCTTCTGGCTGCTGTGCTCGCTGAAACTGCTGCGCAACGACGTGGGCGGGATACTCATCGCGTGGGCGGCGGTGTTCGTGCTGGCGCTTCTGTTCTACCGGCGCGGCGGGGGGAGCCTGGACGAACTGCGGGCCTTCATCCGCGAGCGGTGGCGCTACATCGTGGCTACGGAAGCGATCTTCTTGGTCGGCCTTGCGGGCTGGGCGACCTTCCGCGCCTTTGACCCCGACCTGGTGGGCACCGAGAAGCCGATGGAATTCGCGTTCCTCAACGCGATCCTGCGGAGCGACACTTTCCCGCCGCACGACCCGTGGCTGTCGGGCTACGCCATCAGTTACTACTACTTCGGCTATGTGATCATCGCCGCGCTCACGGAACTGGCCGGCACGCCGCCCGCCGTGGCGTTCAACGTGGGGATTGCGTTGCTGTTCGCGCTGACGCTGACGGGGAGTTTCGGCGTGGTGTACGAACTGGCCGCGTGGAAGCGCGAGGCGAGCGACGCGCGGGCGATCGGGTTCAGCCTGTTCGGGCCGCTGTTCGTGGCGCTGGTGGGCAACCTGGAGGGGCTGCTGGATGCGCTGCATTCGCGGGGCATCGGCTCGGCGGCGTTTTGGAAGTGGGTGCAGATCAAGGGGCTGGCCGAGGCTCCGATAACCGGCTCGTGGGTTCCCCAAGACCACTGGTGGTGGTGGCGGGCGTCTCGCGTGGTCTATGATATGAGCGCGCTGGGGGAACACCAGGAAGTCATTGACGAGTTCCCGTACTTCAGTTTCATCCTGGGGGATATGCACCCGCACGTGCTGGCACTGCCGTTCGTGATGGTGGCGATTGCCCTGGCGGTGCAGGTCATCCGCTGGGCGGCGGAGCAGAAGCCGCTCGCGCTGCCCAAGAAGGGCGGCGTGAGCGCCTGGCTTCCGGCGTACCTGGCGCAGGACTGGGAGCGGAACCTGCTCATCGCGCTGTGCCTGGGCGCGCTCGGATTCCTGAACACGTGGGACTTTCCCATCTACTGGGGCGTGGCGGCATTGTGCTATGCTGCCGGCCGGTATGTGGCGAGTCGCAGGTTGGACAAAGCGTACAGTCTGGATGTGATTTTGTGGGCTGGACGGGCGCTTGCTGTAGGAATCCTGCTGTTTCTGCCATTCTACATCTCCTTTAGTTCGCAGGCCAGCGGCATCGGCCTGGTGATCATCAACAGGACGCGCCCGTGGCACTACTTCGTGATGTTCGGCCTGTTCCTGGCGACTGCCGTAGCGTTCGCGGTGTACGCGACGCGCGCGGCATTCCGCCGGCGCAAATGGGCCGCGACGGGCGACGTGCAGGCCATCGCCGCAGTTGTGGGGGTTCTGGTGCTCCTGTCGGTCATAACCGGCAAGTGGACGGCGCTCATCGCAATCCTGCTTGCCGGCGTGCTGGCGATTTCCGCGACGCGGCGGCTGGCGCAGGACACCGCCGCAGACGAACACGCGCTGACCGACGCGACCGTGGCCGTGATGATGATGGTGGGGTTCCTGCTGACCTTCGCGGTGGAGTTCGTGTACCTGAAGGATTCCTTCGGCACGCGAATGAACACCGTATTCAAGTTCTACTACCAGGCGTGGGTGTTGCTGGGATTGTCCGGCGCGTATGCATTGTGGGCCATCTTCGGGCGGGGCGCGGCGGGCCGCAGCCGATGGGCAGCCGCGGGGCGCGCCCTCTTCGCGGCGACGTTCGCCGTGCTCCTCGCGGCGAGTTTGGTCTACACGTTCGCGGCAGGCTACTCCAAGGCGGGCGGGTTCCGCGGCCAGGCGACGCTGAACAGCCTGGCCTTTGTCCAGAAGTACTACCCCGCCGAGTACAATGCCATCGCGTGGCTGAACGCGAACGTCAAGGGCGCGCCAGTGATCCTTGAGGCGACCGGTGGCTCCTACACCGAGGCGGCGCGGGTGTCAGCGCGGACGGGCCTGCCCACGGTGCTGGGGTGGGACTTCCACGAACAGCAATGGCGCGGAAAGCGAAATCCGGCGGGCAGTCGGGCGCTGGACGTGGAGAAGATGTATCGCGCACCCGACAGCCCCGAATCTTTGACGCTGTTGGACACCTATGGTATAAGTTATATCTACATAGGGGATTTGGAGCGCAGCAAGTACGGCTTGAGCGAGGCCGTCGTCAACCGGTGGGATCGGATCGCCGTGCGCGTGTACGATGCCGGCGGCGTGCGCATCTACCGGTACGCGCCCCGAACCCCACGATGACCGACAAGGAAGCCGCAAATCGGGATGACCGAAAAGCCTGATGCCAAGAATAGCCTCTTCGCCCGCATAACGACAGAGATGGCGGTCTATGGCGTCCTTCTCCTGGTATCCCTCACGCTGCGCCTGGTGGACCTGGACGCGCGCCCGTTGAGTTCCGCGGAGGCGGCGCGGGCGCTGGGCGCATGGCAACTGGCCCAGGGCCGCGAGCCGGCGCTCGTGGGCAGCCCGTTGCTCACCAACGGCACGGCGGTGGTGTTCTTTCTATTCGGCGCCAATGACTTCACGGCGCGCCTGCTGCCCGCGCTGTTCGGCGCGCTGATGGTGCTGCTGCCCTACTTCTGGCGCGAGCGGCTGGGGCGGGCGGGTGCGCTCCTGGCGGCGGCGCTGTTGGCCATCTCGCCCATGGCACTGTTCGCGTCGCGCTCCGTCGGGCCAGAGGCGCTGGCCGCGGGGCTGGGGCTGGCACTGGCGACCGCGCTGGTGCGGTTCGCGGACACGGGCGCGCCGCGGTATCTGTACGCGGGCGCGGCGGCGCTGGGGCTGCTGCTCGCGTCGGGGCCGGGCGCGTATTTCATCCTGCTGGCGCTGCTTGCGGTTGCGGTGGCGGCGTGGGCGCTGGGCCGCAGAGGGAATGCGGCTATCGCCTCGTTCCAGGAGCGCCTGCTGGCGAGCCGCGCACCACTCCGAACAGGCGGGTTTGTGCTCCTGGGAACGGTGGCGGGCGTCGGCACGCTGTTGCTCTTCCACGTGTCGGGCCTGCGCGGGCTGGGCGATGTGCTGGGCGAGTGGTGGCGCGGCTTCGGGGCGGCGGGGGCGATGCCCTGGTTCAGCCCGCTGCTGTGGCCCCTGCTGTACGAGCCGCTGGTGGTCCTGTTCGGCATCATCGGCGGGATTCGCGCCGTGCGCGAGCGGGACTTGCTGGGCAGCAGCCTGCTGGGATGCGCCCTCGGCATTCTGGTCATGCTGATGGCGTGGCCGGCGCGGACGTCGGGGGACATGCTCCTGGTGTCGGCGCCGCTGGCGCTGCTGGCGGGCAGACAAATCGCCGAGTTGCTGCGCGACGCGCGGGCCGATTGGCGCGGCCTGCGCGATGGGGTGTACGTGGCCGTGTTCGCCATTCTGGCGGCCTATGTGTACCTCCAGTTGGCCGGCTTCGCGGAGCGGGGCGATTCGGTTTTCCTCATTCTTGCGTGGGTGGGCACGGCGCTGTTCGTCGTGCTGACGATGGGCCAGGGCGTTCTGTACGGCGTGGAAAACGCGCTGCGGAATCTGGGGCTGGTGGCCGCGGCGCTGACGCTGCTCATCACGCTGTCGGCGGCGCTTGGCTCGGCGTACAATGCGGGGCAAGGGCGCGCCGAGATTCTGGAGCCCACGCCGACATCGCCGCAGGCGCGGGCGCTGGCGGCCGATGTCGCAACCTGGTCCCTGCGCCGCATCGGCGACGCGCACGAAATGTCGGTCGCGGTGGTGCTGCCGAATCCCACGGTGATGCAGTGGTACCTGCGGGAGTTTCGCCATCTGCAAGTTCTCGTCGGCACGGCAGCGCCTGTGAGCGCCGAGGCCATCGTTACGCTTGAAGGCGCGCAGCCGGCGGCGCAAGGGTCGTATGTCGGCCAGCCCTACGAGTTGACGCGGGACTTCCGATGGCGAACGCTGCCGGCCAGGGATTGGTGGCGTTGGGCCTTGTGGCGCGCGCTTCCTACGGCGTCGGAGAGCCGCGCGGTGCTGTGGATTCAAACCTCGTCAGAGTGATGGGACAGATGGCTGAAGTCGGAGCGGTTTCGGACGGCAAGGACTGGTGGGAGACGCCGGTCCTGCATAGCCTGCAGAACCTGACGCGGGAGAAGGCCGCGTACATCGGGATTGCGGTTGTGGCGCTGGCGCTGCGCCTGTGGGCGTTGGGCGCGCGGGCCGTCAGTTTTGACGAGTGCCAGCACCTGTATTTCTCGTGGCAGCCCTATTCCGTCGGCTCCATCTTCAAGTTTGACCCCGTTACCGGGCCGATCACGCATGGGCCGTTCCTGTTCCTGGCGAACACGCTGATGTACACGCTGTTCGGCGTGAGCGACTACACGTCGCGGTTGGCGTCGGCGTTTTTCGGCACGGCGCTGGCGCTTCTGCCGTACTTCCTGCGCAAGTACCTGGGGCGCGGCGGGGCGCTGGCGGCGGCGGTGATGCTGACCGTGTCGCCGTTCCTGCTGTTCTACTCGCGGGACAACCTTCACGAAATCTACGGCGCGGTCTGGACCATGCTGATGGCCATCGGCTTCCTGCGCTACGTGGACGAGCGGAAGCCGAAGTACCTGTACCTGTTCGGCGCGGCGGTGGGGTTCTACCTGTGCACCAAGGCCGTGGCGTACATCATGGGGTTCATCGTGGTGGCGTTCGTGGTGGTGGCGCTGGTGTGGGAGCGGCTGTCGGCGCAGGCGGCGCGGACGGCGCGACGCGCGGGGCTGGCCGTGAGCGCAGGGGCGCTTGCGCTGCTGGTGTGGCTCACCAATCGGCCCCAGCCCGCCGGCACCCCCCGGAGCGGATTGCTGCCGATTCTGGTGGTCCTGGCGTGCCTGCTGGGGGCGGCGGTGCTGGCAGGTTGGGCGCACCGAGGCGGCGGCAAGGAGCGGCCGGTGGCCCGCGCCCTGGGGGCCATCCGCGGGGCGCACTTCTGGACGATGGTCGGCATCGGCCTGGGCGTGGTGGTGGTGTTGTACACCACGTTCTTTACCAACCCCAGAGGCTTGACCGGCCCCATTAGCCAACTGTCCTACTGGTTCGGGCAACATGGCGAGGCGCGAGGCGGCCAGCCGTGGTACTACTTCCTGCTGGTGCTGGCGCCCATGTACGAGTTTCTGCCGCTCGTGGGCGCGGTTGCGGCGATTGTGTACTACGCGGCGTTTCGGCGGCGGCCGCATCCCGAACGGGACGCGGTGCCCTTTGTGTCGTTCGTCATCTTCTGGGCGATTGCGGCCATGGCCATCCACAGTTGGACGGGCGAGAAGATGCCGCAGCACACGGTGTACCTGGTGTTGCCGATGATTCTGCTGACGGGCCGCCTGCTCCAGGACTGGCTGGGGGATGGGAGCGTGGGCCAGGAGCGGCGGCGCGAGTTCGTTGCGTTCTTCGCGCTGCTGCCCGCCGCCGGGTATTCGGTGGTGCGGCTGCTGTCCGTTCGGCCCTTCGCGGGGCTTTCGCAGGCGCAACTGAATCAGACGATGGTCTGGCTCGCGACGCTGGGCGTGGCGGCGGGCCTGGCGTGGGCGCTGGGGCGGCTGGGCCAGCGCCTGGGCAAGGCCATGGCGCTGCGGGCGTGCGCGGCGTCGGCCTTCGCCGTCCTGCTTCTCCTGACCGTGCGGGTCAGTTGGATGGCGAGTTTCGTGAACTACGACACGGCCAAGGAACTCATCGTCTATGCGCATGGAACCCAGGACGCGAAGGTAACGCTGAACGAGATTCTGGACATCTCGCGCCGAACCGTCGGCGACAATCGTATCAAGGTCGCGTATGATTCCCGCACGGGGTTCCCCTTCGCCAACTGGTACCTGCGGGACTTCCCAAACGCCATTTCGTTCTCTGGCGAAAGCCCCAGCCGCGAGGCCCTGGACGCGCCCATCGTCATCGTGCACGGGTGGAACGACGCCAAGGTGCGCCCGATTCTGGCGGATTACGACCGCTTCCCGCGCCTGGTCATGTGGTGGCCCGTGGAGGACTACAAGGGGCTGACGCCCGCGCGCCTGTGGGCCATGCTGCGGGATCCGGCCAAGCGCGCCGAGATGTGGGGCATCCTGTGGTCGCGCACGTATCCCTATGCGCTCAAGGACTGGCCGTACCGCGAGGAGATGATCCTCTACATCCGCAAGGACATCACGGCGCAACTCTGGCAGTATGGCGTGCTGACCGCAGCCGCAGCGCCGCAGCCGACGGTGGTGGCGGAGGATCCGTACCAGGCGAAGAAGGTGCTGGTGCCTGCGGTGCTGACGTTTGGGCGGCAGGGGCAAGGGCCTGGGGAGTTCCAGGATCCGCGCGGGGTGGCGGTGGACGCGGCGGGGAACATCTACGTGGCG